>OFTY01000278.1_pt1 | contig 46788 bp, 44 predicted proteins | sample 1775061 | NCBI WGS metagenome assembly OFTY01 (sample SAMN08195773, study PRJEB24354) | sludge metagenome | isolation source: sludge from phenol fed wastewater aerobic bioreactor B | place: India: Nagpur | collected 2016-09-16 | reverse complement strand
CGGAAAGCGTCGCCGCGGGGTGTCGTTTCTCTTTGGTGACTTTCTCTTTGGACAAGCAAAGAGAAAGTCACTCGGGCGCCGGCAGGCGACCGAAACCGCTCTGTCGCTTGCGGCAGGCGACCGAAAGCCCGCCACAGGCGAGCCAATATGCGGAATCGAATGGTTCTCGCGAGCACCCGTCCCGGAGGGAGAGGAGAGCAGATCTCCGGCGAAATATTCCGGACAGCAGTGCGCTTGACCAGCCTTCGGCTGTTGAAAAGCACCTCGCCGGGATGACGAGCGAGAAGCCAGCTTGATCAGGCCTCGCATTATCGCCGAGCCGACGGCCGCGCTTTCGCGCGGGCGCCGCATCGCGTCTAATGCGGGGCTCCCCACCGCAAGACTTTCCCGATGAGTGCGTTGCTGCTGTTGTTCGTCTGCCTGATGCTGGGCGTCGTGGTCCGTCGCTGGGCGCAGCCGCCGGCGGGCATCGTGCACGGGCTCAACTGGTGGGTGCTCAACATCGCGCTGCCTGCGCTGGTGCTGGAGCTGATTCCGCGATTGAAGCTGGACGCGACGCTGTGGTTCCTGGTAGCGACGATGTGGCTCACCTTCTTCGGCGCCTGGCTGCTGTTCGCCGCGATCGGGTCGCGGCTGGGCTGGTCGCGCGGGCGGATCGGCGCGCTCACCCTGGTCTGCGGGCTGGGCAACACCTCGTTCATGGGCTACCCGATGCTGGAGGCCCTGCATGGCCAGGCGGGGCTGAGCCTGGCGGTGGTGGCCGACCAGCTCGGCTGCTTTCCGCTGGTGGCTTCGGTGGCGGTGGCGGTGGCCTCGCTGTATGCGGGGCGCACGTCCGATCCGCGCCGCATCGCGCGCCGCATCCTCACGTTTCCCCCCTTCCTCGCGCTGCTGCTGGGCGTGATCGTGGGGCTGGCCGGCGGCTGGCCGCCCGTGCTGGACGGCGTGTTCAAGCCGCTGGGCGAGACCATGTCGCCGCTGGCGCTGTTTTCGGTGGGGCTGCAGTTCCGCCTGCACGGCGGCCATCGCCAGCTGGGCGCGATGGCCGCGGGGCTGGGCTGGAAGCTGCTGCTGGCGCCGGCACTGTGCTGGGTGCTGGGCATCGCAACCGGCGTGGGCGGGCTCACGCTCACCGTCGGCGTGCTGCAGGCGGCGATGGCGCCGATGGTGTCGGCCACCATCCTCGCCGACGAATACGGGCTCGATCCCGAACTGGCCAACACCGTGCTGGGCGTGGGCATCGTGCTGTCGCTGCTCACGGTGCCGCTGGGCAACGTGTTGCTGGGCGCGTAGGAGGGTATACCGCGATGCATCCCGTCACGCCTGCGTTGACCGAAGTGCGCGTCGACGTATGGCTGTGGGCCGCGCGCTTCTTCAAGACCCGCAGCCTCGCCAAGCAGGCGATCGATGGCGGCAAGATCGACGTCAACGGCGGCGGCTGCAAGCCGGCCAAGGCGCTGCATGTGGGCGACACGCTGAGGATCGGCCGTGGCGAAGAGCGGCTGGAAGTCGAGGTGCTGGCGCTGGCGGACCGGCGCGGTCCGGCCAGCGCGGCGCAGGCGCTGTACCGCGAGAGCGAGGCGAGCCGGCTGGCGCGCGAGGCGCAGCGCGAACAGCGCCGGCTGGCCGGCGTGCAGGCGCCGCGTCAGCGCCCGGACAAGCACGCGCGCAGGGAATTGCGCCAGCTGAAAGACCGCCATGAGACGTGATCGACATCTTCCGCGCAGGCTCTGAGCAGTGCATCGCAGATTTCGCGGCGCCGCTGCCCCACCATCCGCGGCAAGGGCGGCACGGGCTGCGGAGGGCTACGCGATGAGCGGCATGGGATTCTTCAAGCGATGGCTGGGCGGCGCCGAGGCGTCGGCACCGCGGACCGATGGCCGGCGGCTGGCGCCGCTGGGCACGCGCATGCTGGTGGTGGACGACTCGCCCACGATCTGCGCTGTGCTGGGCCGCATGCTGGAGCAGGACGGCTACGCGGTGCAGAAGGTCGCCGACGGCGAGCAGGCGCTGGAGCTGGCGAAGGCCGAGCTGCCCGAGCTGATCTTCCTCGACATCGTGCTGCCGGGCATCAACGGCTTCGCGGTGCTGCGCGCGCTGCGCCACGATCCGCTCACCGCGCACATCCCGATCGTGATGATCAGCGGCAACCCGCAGGCCACCGAGCAGTTCTACGTGCAGCGCTACGGCGCCGACGATTTCATGAAGAAGCCGTTCGGCCGCATCGAGGTGCAGGCCAGCATCGAGGCGCTGGTGCGCGCGGACCGCCTAGCGGCGCGCACGGTCGAACCGCCGGTGGCGGCCGTACCGTCCGCGGTCGAAGCCGTGCACGACGTGATGGCGGGCATGGCGGCCTGAGCCGCTCAAGTCTGTCTCGAAGCAGACGGCCCGCGCGAGCGGGCCGTCTGCCTGTTGCGCTTCAGGGCTTGAGGCCGAGCGCCTTCGCCACGCCCTCGCCGTAGGCCTTGTCGGCCTTGCTGCAATGGGCGATGTGGCGGCGCTGGATTTCCTCCGGCACGCCCTGCATCGCGCGCGCGGTGTTCTCGAACAGCGCCTTCTTCTGCTTCGCGCTCATCAGCCGGAACAGCGCGCCGGGCTGCGAGTAGTAGTCCTCGTCCACGCGGTGGTTCCAGTGGTCGGCGGCGCCTTCGATCGACAGTGGCGGCTCGCGGAAGTCCGGCTGCTCCTGCCATTCGCCGTAGCTGTTCGGCTCGTAGGCCAGGGTGCCGCCGTGGTTGCCGTCCACGCGCATCGCGCCGTCGCGATGGAAGCTGTGGTACGGGCAGCGCGGGCGGTTCACCGGAATCTGGTGATGGTTCACGCCGAGCCGGTAGCGCTGCGCGTCGCCGTAGGAGAACAGCCGCGCCTGCAGCATCTTGTCCGGCGAGAAGCCGACGCCGGGCACCACCTGGGCCGGGTTGAACGCGCTCTGCTCGACGTCGGCGAAGAAGTTCTCCGGGTTCCGGTTGAGCTCCCACACGCCCACCTCGATCAGCGGGTAGTCCTTGTGCGGCCACACCTTGGTGAGGTCGAACGGGTGGTACGGCACTTCCGCGGCGTCCTTTTCCGGCATCACCTGCACGCACAGCTTCCACTTCGGGAAGTCGCCGCGCTCGATCGCCTCGTACAGGTCGCGCTGGTGCGATTCGCGGTCCTTGCCGATGATCTTCTCCGCCTCGGCATCGGTGAGGTTCCTGATGCCCTGCTGGCAGACGTGGTGGAACTTCACCCAGAAGCGCTCGTTCTTCGCGTTGATGAAGCTGAAGGTGTGCGAGCCGAAGCCGTGCATGTGGCGGTAGCTGGCGGGGATGCCGCGCTCGCTCATCACGATGGTGACCTGGTGCAGCGCCTCGGGCAGCGAGGTCCAGAAATCCCAGTTGCTGGTCGCGCTGCGCAGGTTGGTGCGCGGGTCACGCTTCACCGCGTGGTTGAGGTCGGGAAACTTCAGCGGGTCGCGGAAGAAGAACACCGGCGTGTTGTTGCCGACCAGGTCCCAGTTGCCTTCCTCGGTGTAGAACTTCAGCGCGAAGCCGCGGATGTCGCGCTCGGCGTCGGCCGCGCCGCGTTCGCCGGCCACGGTGGTGAAGCGGGCGAACAGCTCGGTCTGCTTGCCCACCTTGGAGAAGATCTTCGCCTTGGTGTAGCGGGTGATGTCCCTGGTCACGGTGAAGGTGCCGAACGCGCCCGAGCCCTTGGCGTGCATGCGCCGCTCGGGGATCACCTCGCGGTCGAAGTGGGCCAGCTTCTCCAGCAGCCACACGTCCTGCAGCAGGGCCGGGCCGCGCGGGCCGGCGGTGAGGATGTTCTGGTTGTCCGGCACCGGCGCGCCGGCGGCGGTGGTGAGGCGGGGCTTGCGGGGCTTGGCCATGACGGGCTCCGGTGGTGGGGGGGCGGGTCGAATCTACGCGGCGATGGCGATCGCCGGAATTCGTTTGTTCCGATGCGGCCGATAGCGCGTGGCTATGGATGGCCGTTCGCGTCGCACAGGCATGCCACGTTCGTGGTGGATGGCAGGTGATGTCGCGCGTGCGGCCGATCGGCTTGTGCACGGTGGCGCGCTGTGCCGGAAGGCAGGTCTCCCTTGCCAATAGGCCGCCCCGCTTGCGTCCGCCCGCGCCCACGCGGAAACTGCGTCGGCGCAGGCGGGTACGTCGGCGAAGGGGACGGGGCATGGCCGGTTTCGGTTTGTTCAAGCGGCTGGTGGGCGGCGAGCGCCGGCACAGCGAACCGCGCGTGCGCGCGCCGGTGGCCACCCGGGTGCTGGTGGTGGACGACTCGGCGACGATCCGCGCGGTGCTGGGCAAGATGCTCGGCCAGGACGGCTACGAGGTGCTCAAGGCGGCCGACGGCGAGAGCGCGCTGACGCTGGCCCGCAACGAGCGTCCCGACCTGATTTTCCTCGACATCGTGCTGCCCGGCGTGTCCGGTTTTTCGGTGCTGCGCGCGCTGCGCCACGATCCGCCGACCGCACACATCCCGATCGTGATGATCAGCGGCAACGTGCAGGCCACCGAGCAGTTCTACGTGCAGCGCTACGGCGCCGACGATTTCATGAAGAAGCCGTTCGGCCGCGCCGAGGTGTTCGAGCGCATCCGTCAGCTGGTGCTGGCCGGCCGCCTGCCGGCGCGCACGCCGGTGGACCGGGCCCCGCCGCCGGCCGGCCTGAGCCAGGCCGAGTGGGACGCGATTCCCGATATCGCGATGCCGGACGAGGCGCACCGGACGCCCGAGCCGCCGGCCGGCTGAGCCGGTCGGCTAAACGGAGCGGAGTTCCGTTTAACCGGCGTCCTTGCCGCAGGTCGGCCCGAGCCAGTGGCCTTCCGAGTGCATGTCCAGCTCGTAGTCGCCGCCGAATTGCGGTGCGTTGCCCTGCACGCGGCCGTGCATCGTCATGCTGGTGCCGTCGCCGCCGAGGGTGGCGTCGAAGCTGCCGTGCGATGGGCCCGAGCTTTTGTTGCACGCCATCTCGCCGTGGAAGGTATCGCCGGACCAGCTGCCGCTGACCATCCGGCAGTCCTTGTCCTGGCCGAAGTCCGGATGTTCCTGCTTGGCGGCCTGTTCCGGCGTCACGCAGTGCTTGAAGGTGTGCGGCGCACCGAAATCCGGCAGGTGCATGCCGCGCGCCTGCATGCGTGCGCGGAGCTCGGCGGGAATCTGCGGGCCGCCCTTGGCGAAGTGCGTCTGGCTGGTGAGCTGCCACAAGCCGGGCCGCTGGTGTGCGGCGAGGGCGAGGCCGGGCAGGGCGGCGGCCGCGACGACGGCCGCGAACAGGATCGAAGCGCGCATGGAAATCCCCTCCGCAGTGGGACCACGCGGCGAGCATAGGCTCGCGTTTGCGCCCTCGCCAGTGCCGCTAGGTGCGGCTGGCTTGCTTCAGGCGATACAGCGTTTCCAGGGCTTCGCGGGGCGTCATCGCGTCGGGGTCGAGTGCGTGCAGCGCGTCGGCCAGCGCGGCGAGTTTCGGGTCGGGCGCGGCGAACAGGTCGGCCTGCGGCGCCCAGTCGCCCGCCGGCCGCGGGTTCGGCACGGTGCCCGGATGCACGCCGCGCTCCAGCGCAGCCAGCGTCTGCTTCGCGTCGGCGATCACCGACTTCGGCAGCCCGGCCAGCGCCGCCACCTGCAGGCCGAAGCTGCGGTTGGCGGGGCCGTCCTTCACCGCGTGCATGAACACCAACTGTTCGCCGTACTCGACGGCATCGAGGTGCACGTTGGCGATGCCGGCGTACTCGCTGGCCAGTTCGGTCAGTTCGAAGTAGTGCGTGGCGAACAGGGTGAAGGCGCGGCTTGCGGTGGCCAGGTGCACCGCCGCGGCGCGCGCCAGCGCGAGGCCGTCGTAGGTGCTGGTGCCGCGGCCCACCTCGTCCATCAGCACCAGGCTGTGCGCGGTGGCGTTGTGCAGGATGTTCGCGGTTTCGCTCATCTCCACCATGAAGGTGGACTGGCCGCGCGAGAGGTCGTCGCCGGCGCCGATGCGGGTGAAGATGCGGTCGACCGGGCCGATCACCGCGCGCGATGCCGGCACGTAGCTGCCGATATGCGCGAGCAGCACGATCAGCGCGTTCTGCCGCATGTAGGTGCTCTTGCCGCCCATGTTGGGGCCGGTGATGACCAGCATGCGGCGGGCATCATTGAGCACGAGGTCGTTCGGCTCGAACGGCTCCTCGCGCACCTTCTCCACCACCGGATGGCGGCCGCGCTCGATCGCGATGCCGGGTTCGTCGGCGAGTTCCGGCGCGCCCCAGTCCAGCGTTTCGGCACGTTCGGCGAGCGTGGCGAGCACGTCGAGTTCGGCGATCGCGGCGGCGGCCTGCTTCAGCGGCTCCAGCCGTTCGGTGAGCGTGTCCAGCAGCGCCTCGTACAGCGCGCGCTCGCGCATCAGAGAGCGCTCCTTCGCGCTGAGTACCTTGTCCTCGAACTGCTTGAGTTCCTCGGTGATGTAGCGCTCGGCGTTCTTGGTGGTCTGCCGGCGCGTGTAGTGCGTGGGCGCCTTGTCCGACTGCGCCTTGCTGATCTCGATGTAGTAGCCGTGCACGCGGTTGTAGCCGACCTTCAGCGAGGGGATGCCGCTGGCGGCCTTCTCGCGTTCCTCCAGCTCGACGAGGTATTGGTCGGCATGGGTGGAGAGCCGGCGCAGCTCGTCCAGCTCCGCGTCGTAGCCGTCGTTGATGACGCCGCCGTCGCGTTGCAGTACCGGCGGTTGTTCGACGATGGCGCGGGCGAGCAGGGCGGCGCTGTCGGTGTGATCGCCGATGCGCGCGACCAATGAGCGCAGCAACGGGCTGTCCAGCGCTTCGATGCTCGCTCGCAACTCCGGTGCCGCTAGCAAACCATCGCGCAGCGTAGACAAGTCGCGCGGCCTTGCCGAGCGCAACGCCACGCGCGCCAGGATGCGCTCCAGGTCGCCGATGCCGCGCAACTGCTCGCGCAGCGCCTCGTGCCGGCGGCTGTCGATCAGCGCGGCGATGGCCTGGTGCCGTCCGCGCAACACCTCGCGCGAGCGCAGCGGGCGGTTCAGCCAGCGACGCAAGAGGCGCGCGCCCATCGGCGTCACCGTCTCGTCCAGCACCCCAAGCAGGGTGTGCTCGGTGCGGCCGCTGGGATGGGTATCGAGTTCGAGGTTGCGGCGGGTGGCGGCATCCAGCGCGATGGTTTCGCTGGCCGCTTCCACCGCCATGCCGCTCAAGTGCGGCAGCGCGCTCTTCTGGGTTTCCTCGACGTAGCCGAGCAGGCAGCCGGCCGCGCCGATCGCGAGCGGCAGCTGATCCACGCCGAAGCCGCCCAGGTCGCGCGTGCCGAAGAAGCGGTTCAATTCGCGTCGTGCTGCATCGGTTTCGAAGTGCCACGGCGGACGCTTGCGCAGGCCGGGCAGGGCGGCGACCAGTTTCGGCCAAGCCACGCTTTCGTCCACCAGCGTCTCCGCCGGCTGCAGGCGTGCGAGTTCCGCCGCCAGCGCCTCGGCGTGCGGAACTTCGCTGAGCAGGAAGCGGCCGCTGGAAAGATCCACCCAAGCCAAACCGTAGCCGCCCTTCGCGCCTGCAGAGATTGCCAAGAGCAGGTTGTCGCGGCGTTCCTCCAGCAGCGCGGCGTCGGTCACCGTGCCCGGCGTGACCACGCGCACCACCTTGCGCTCCACGATGCCCTTGGCCAGCGCCGGATCGCCGATCTGCTCGCAGATCGCCACCGATTCGCCCAGCCGCACCAGCTTCGCGAGGTAGTTCTCCACCGCGTGGTAGGGCACGCCCGCCATCGGGATCGGCTGCCCCGCCGACTGCCCGCGTTGGGTCAGGGTGATGTCCAAGAGCCGCGCCGCCTTGCGCGCGTCGTCGTAGAACAGCTCGTAGAAATCGCCCATGCGGAAGAACAGCAGCACGTCCGGATGCGCCGCCTTGGCGGCGAGGTACTGGCGCATGAGCGGGGTGTGCAGGGAGAGATCGTCAGCAGTCATCGGGCGTTTGGCTGGGGGCGGCGAGCGCGCTAAGGTGCGCGCTTCGAGACGCAGGAGTTTCGCATGGAGCCGCCATCCGTTCCCACCGATGCCGAACTGCACGCGCTGGCGCAGGCGGTGGCGGAGGCGACGCTGCGCCAGCGCCTGATGCTGGTCACCGCCGAATCCTGCTCCGGCGGCTGGATCGCCAAGACGCTCACCGACCTGCCGGGCAGCTCGGCCTGGTTCGACGCCGGCGTGGTCACCTACAGCTACGAGGCGAAGCAGGCGCTGCTCGGCGTCGATCCGCGCACGCTGGAGCATGCCGGCGCGGTGAGCGAGGAGACCGCGCTGGAGATGGTCTCCGGCGCGCTGGCGCGCTTCGGCGCGGGCGTGGCGGTGGCGGTCACCGGCATCGCCGGGCCATCCGGTGGTACACCTGAAAAGCCCGTGGGTTCGGTGTGGATCGCCTGGAAGCGCCGCGGCGGCTACGCCCACGCCCAGCTGTTCCGTTTCGACGGCGACCGCGAGGCGGTGCGCCGGCAGACCGTGGCGGCCGCGCTCGCGGGCTTGCGGCAAACCCTGACAACCTGAAGCGCCGCGGGCCGGCGGGGCGGCTTGACCGGTATGGGATACTCCCGGTTCGCCTTGATCGCAGCCCGTGAGACGCGATCCGGGCATGATGCCCTCCATACCCAGCCCAACCGGAACCAAGACGATGGATGACAACAAGCGCAAGGCGCTCGCCTCCGCCCTCGGCCAGATCGAAAAGCAGTTCGGCAAGGGTGCCGTGATGCGCATGGGCGACCGCACCAACGAGGCGATCGACACCGTGTCCACCGGCTCGCTGGGGCTGGACATCGCGTTGGGCGTGGGCGGCCTGCCGCGCGGCCGCGTGATCGAGATCTACGGCCCGGAATCCTCCGGCAAGACCACGCTCACCCTGCAGGTGATCGCGAACTGCCAGAAGAACGGCGGCACCGCGGCCTTCGTCGACGCCGAGCACGCGCTCGATCCCACCTACGCCCAGAAGCTGGGCGTGGACGTGGACAACCTGCTGGTGTCCCAGCCCGACACCGGCGAGCAGGCGCTGGAAATCGCCGACATGCTGGTGCGCTCGGGCGCGGTGGACGTGGTGGTGGTGGACTCGGTCGCCGCGCTCACGCCCAAGGCCGAAATCGAGGGCGAGATGGGCGACTCCCACGTGGGCCTGCACGCCCGCCTGATGAGCCAGGCGCTGCGCAAGCTCACCGCCAACATCAAGAAATCGAACTGCCTCGTCATCTTCATCAACCAGATCCGCATGAAGATCGGCGTGATGTTCGGCAGCCCCGAAACCACCACCGGCGGCAACGCGCTGAAGTTCTACGCCTCGGTGCGCCTGGACATCCGCCGCATCGGCGCGGTGAAGAAGGGCGAGGAAGTGATCGGCTCCGAAACCCGCGTCAAGGTGGTGAAGAACAAGGTGGCCCCGCCGTTCCGCCAGGCCGAGTTCGAGATCCTCTACGGCGAAGGCAGCTCGCGCGAAGGCGAGATCATCGAGCTGGGCGTGGCGCAGAACCTGATCGACAAGTCCGGCGCCTGGTACAGCTACAAGGGCGACCGCATCGGCCAGGGCAAGGAAAACGTCCGCCAGTTCCTCAAGGACAACCCCGCCATCGCCAACGAGATCGACGCCGAACTGCGCGCCCGCCTGCTGGTTGGCGGCGGCAAGAGCGCCACCGCCGCCGAGGAAGCGCTGGAAGAAGCGTGATCTGTTGCGCCTCCGCGGAAGCGGAGGCGCAACCCTTTACACTCAGTTTCCAGATACGTCGCGGAGTGGCCGCTGTGGGGGACGTGTCGGCGAGCGTTGGTCCAATCCCCTCGACACAGCGGGCTTGTAGAGTCGGCGGATTGAACAGGCCATTTCTCTTGGTTACTTCTCTTTGGGCCAGCAAAGAGAAGTGACTCGGGCGCCGGCAGGCGACCGAAATCGCTTTGTCGCTGACGTAAGCACACAAGCAAGAGCCCCTCTCCCCAACCCCTCTCCCACAAGTGGGAGAGGGGAAAAGCGCGCTGCGGCAAGCGCCCGAAAGCCCGCCGCAAGCGAGCCAGCATGCGATCAGTACCAAGTTCTGGCGACAAGGCAGCTTCCCCATGAGGCGCAAGCAAAGCGACACCCCCGACAAACCCCGCCCCAGCGCCTACGACAAGGCGCTGGGCCTCCTCGCACGCCGCGAACAGTCGAAACGCGAACTCCGCCGCAAGCTAGGCCAAGGCGGCTACGATAGCGATGAAGCCGATGAGGCGCTAAGCCGACTTGCCGACCAGCACTACCAGGACGACACACGCTTCGCCGCCATGCTCCTCCGCAACCGCGCCGCCCAAGGCTACGGCCCCGCGCGCATCCGCATGGAGCTGAAAACCCATGGCCTCGCCGACGCCGCCATCCGCCAGCTGCTGGACGAGGCCGAAGTGGACTGGAACGCCAGCGCGATGCACCAGCTGCGCCGCCACTACGGCGCCAAGCCCGCCGCGGATCGCGCCGAACAGGGCAAACGGGCACAATTCCTCCTGCGCCGCGGCTTTGCCGCCGCCACGGTAAGATACGCAACCCACGCCGAAGTGGACGAGGCCGACGAAGAAAGCTGATCGCGGCCGCGTTGCGGCGTGTCTCCCAAAGACATTGCAGCCACGCATGAAAACCGCCGACATCCGCTCCGCCTTCCTCGACTTCTTCCGCGCGAAAGAGCACACCATCGTGCCCTCCGCCTCGCTGGTGCCGGCCAGCGATCCCACGCTCCTGTTCACCAACTCGGGCATGGTGCCGTTCAAGAACGTGTTCCTGGGCAGCGAGAAGCTGCCCTACGTGCGCGCGGCCGACGTGCAGCGCTGCCTGCGCGCGGGCGGCAAGCACAACGACCTTGACGCCGTGGGCTACACCGCGCGCCACCACACCTTCTTCGAGATGCTGGGCAACTGGTCGTTCGGCGACTACTTCAAGCGCGAGGCGATCGCCTGGGCGTGGGAGCTGCTCACCGGCGTGTTCAAGCTGCCGCCGGAAAAGCTGTGGGTCACCGTCTACCACACCGACGACGAGGCCTGGGACATCTGGCACAAGGAAGTCGGCGTGCCGGCCGAGCGCATCGTGCGCATCGGCGACAACAAGGGCGCGCCGTTCGCCTCCGACAACTTCTGGCAGATGGCCGACACCGGCCCCTGCGGCCCCTGCACCGAGATCTTCTACGACCACGGACCGGAAGTGGCCGGCGGCCCGCCCGGCTCGCCCGACGAGGACGGCGACCGCTACATCGAGATCTGGAACCTGGTGTTCATGCAGTTCGACCGCGCGCCCGACGGCACGTTGTCCAAGCTGCCCGCGCCCTGCGTGGACACCGGCATGGGCCTGGAGCGCTTGGCCGCCGTGCTGCAGCACGTGCACTCCAACTACGAGATCGACCTGTTCCAGCACCTGATCAAGGTGGCGGCCGAACTCACCGGCACGAAGGATCTCGCCAATCAGTCGCTGCGCGTGATCGCCGACCACATCCGCGCCTGCTCGTTCCTGATCGTCGACGGCGTGCTGCCGTCGAACGAAGGCCGCGGCTACGTGCTGCGCCGGATCATCCGCCGCGCCCTGCGCCACGGCTGGATGCTGGGCGTGCGCGGCGATTTCTTCTGGAAGATGGTGGCGCCGCTGGTCGCCGAGATGGGCGAGGCCTATCCCGAGCTGGCGGCGAAGCAGGCCTTCGTGGAAGACGCGCTGCGCACCGAGGAAGTGCGCTTCGGCGAGACGCTGGAACACGGCATGCGCCTGTTCGACGAGGTCACCGGCAAGCTCGCCGGCAAGGTCATCGCCGGCGCCGACGCGTTCCGCCTGTACGACACCTACGGCTTCCCGGTCGACCTCACCGCCGACATCGCGCGCGAGCGCGGCCTCACGGTGGACATGGACGGCTTCGAGCAGGCGATGGACGAGCAGCGCGAGCGCGCCCGCGCCGCGGGCAAGTTCGAGGCCAAGGGCCAGATGCCGGCGGAACTTGCCAGCCAGCTCGCGCCCACCGCCTTCCTCGGCTACGAGACCCTGGCGGCGCAAGGCTGCAAGGTGCTGGGCATCGTGCAGGGCGGCCGCGAAGTGAAGCAGCTGGCCGCAGGCGAAACGGGCTACGTGATCCTCGACCGCACGCCGTTCTACGCCGAATCCGGCGGCCAGGTGGGCGACACCGGCGTGCTGTCGAACGCATCGGGCCGCTTCGAGGTGAGCGATACGCTGAAGATGGGCGGCGTGTTCTTCGGCCACGTCGGCACCTGGCACGGCGCGCAGCCGCTCAAGGCGGGCGATGCTATGGACGCCCAGGTCGACGCCGCGCGCCGCCAAGCCATCGTGCTCAACCATTCCGCCACCCACCTGCTGCACGCCGCGCTGCGCAAGGTGCTGGGCACCCATGTCACCCAGAAGGGTTCGCTGGTGGCGCCCGAGCGCCTGCGCTTCGACTTTGCCCATCACAAGCCGGTGAGCCGCGAGGAACTGGCCGAGGTGGAGGGGCTGGTCAACGCCGAGGTGCGCCGCAACGCTGAAGCCCAGGTGCGCCACATGGGCTACGACGACGCCATCGCGTTCGGCGCGATGGCGCTGTTCGGCGAGAAGTACGGCGCCGAAGTGCGCGTGCTGAAGATGGGCGAGTTCTCCACCGAACTCTGCGGCGGCACCCACGTGAACCGCACCGGCGACATCGGCCTGTTCAAGATCGTGGCCGAATCCGGCGTGGCCTCCGGCGTGCGCCGCATCGAGGCGGTCACCGGCGCCGGCGCGCTGGCCCATGTGGCCGACGAGGAGCGCCGCCTCGGCGAGCTGTCGCAACTGCTTTCCAGCGGTGGCGACGACGCCGTCGACAAGCTGCGCCAGCTGTTCGACAAGCAGAAGAAACTGGAGCGCGAGCTGGAATCGCTGCGCGCGAAGGCCGCCGGCAACGCCACCGCCGAACTTGCCGACGGCGCACACGACGTCGACGGCATCAAGGTGGTCGCCGCGCGCCTGGAAGGCCTGGACGCCAAGGCGCTGCGCGACAGCGTGGACCAGCTCAAGCAGCAACTGGGCGACTGCGTGATCCTGCTGGCCGGCGCGGCGGATGGCCGCGTGTCGCTGATCGCCGGCGTGCACGGCCGCGCGCTGGGCCGCATCAAGGCCGGCGACGTGGTTTCGCACGTGGCGAAGCAGATCGACGGCAAGGGCGGCGGCCGCCCCGACATGGCGCAGGGCGGCGGCGTGGATGCGCCCGGGCTGTCGACGATCCTGGCGGGCCTGCCGTCGTGGGCTTCCGGCCAGCTGTCGGCCTGAGGCAGCGTCAACCCCCGGCCCCCGCCAGGGGGCACGCACCTGCGCATTGCGCCGTTGTCGCGCGCTCGCTAGTATCGCCAGACGCCAAACTACACGTTCCATATACGACGGACTGGGTTGTCGCGGCAGGTTGGCGGATGGGGACTCGCGGGGCGGTAGGGCCCTGCCGGGTTGATCATCGAACCGCGGTGGTGGGGGCTCAGGGGTGAGGCACCATTGCCGCGGATCTGGAACCGGGAATTAATGGAGTAGCAATCATGTTGATTCTGACCCGCAGGGTGGGTGAAACCCTGATGATCGGCGACGAGGTGACCGTCACCGTTCTGGGCGTGAAGGGCAACCAGGTGCGCATCGGCATCAATGCACCGAAGAACGTTGCCGTGCATCGCGAAGAGATCTACCAGCGCATCAAGGGCGAGCACGAGTCGGGCGGCGGTTCCGCGTCCGGCGGCGACGAACACTGATTGCGCCGCTCGCGGCATCCGGGCTTTACCTCAAGCCAGTCGGCGGTTATCCTTGCCGACCCTGCCGCAGCATCACAAACACGGAGAGATGCCCGAGTGGCCGAAGGGGCTCCCCTGCTAAGGGAGTATAGGGTCAAAAGCCTTATCGAGGGTTCGAATCCCTCTCTCTCCGCCAGACACGCAAAACGCCCCCTTGTGGGGCGTTTTGCGTGTCTGGCGGAGAGAGAGGTCTGATGAGAACCCTTCGTTCGACAAATTCGCCGGGAGCGAATTTGGACAGCCGAAGGCTGGCCCTGGAGCGCGTAGCGTGGAAGGGCGAGCCCCATGGATGGGGCGAGCACAAATTCGTCTGGAACGAATTTGGACAGCCGAAGGCTGGCCCTGGAGCGCGTAGCGTGGAAGGGCGAGCCCCATGGATGGGGCGAACACAAATTCGTCTGGAACGAATTTGGACAGCCGAAGGCTGGCCCCGTAGCGCGCAGCGCGAAGGGGTGAGCCCCATGGATGGGGCGAACAATCCCTCGCTCGCGTCATGCGAACGCACCGTTGATCGAAGCGACAGCACACCTTGCGCGAACGTGCGGGTTCGATATGGGCGCGGCACTTCGCCCCGCCCGAACCCTCACCCGGCTGCCGCCACCCTCTCCCGAAGGGAGAGGGGAGGCACTCGGCAGCGCTCACGCACGACGCGCATGCCGAGCATTTCGCGCCCACAAAAAAACCGCAGCCTCCCTGCCGCGGTTTTTCCCATCACTTCAAACACCCTCAGTTACCAGATCCTCACCCGCTGCTCCCCATCCCGCACCATCGCATCGCCGCTCTTGCACTGGAACGCCTCGGCGAACGCCGGCATGTTGGACGGTGCGCCGATGGCACGGAATTGCGCGGGCGCGTGCGGGTCGGTGTTGAGCAGGGTGAGCTGGGCCTGGGGGCGGATGCTGCCGCGCCACACGCGCGCCCAGTTGAGGAAGAAGCGCTGGTCCTGGGTGTAGCCGTCGATCTTCGACTTCGCCTCGGCGGGGTTCTTCGCCAGCGCCATCTGCAGTGCGTCGTACGCCACGTTGAGGCCGGCGAGGTCGCCGATGTTCTCGCCCAGGGTGAGGCGGCCGTTGACGTGCTTGCCGGGCAGCGGCTCGTAGGCGTCGAACTGGGCGGCGAGCTTGTCGGTGCGTTCGTCGAAGGCCTTGCGGTCGGTGTCGGTCCACCAGTTCGCGTTGTTGCCCTTGGCGTCGAACTTGCTGCCCTGGTCGTCGTAGCCGTGGCCCATCTCGTGGCCGATCACCGCGCCGATGCCGCCGTAGTTGAGCGCGTCGTCGGCCTTGGCGTCGAAGAACGGCGACTGCAGGATCGCCGCGGGGAACACGATCTCGTTCTTCTGCGGGCTGTAGTAGGCGTTCACCGTCTGCGGGGTCATGCCCCATTCGTCGCGATCCACCGGCTTGCCGATCTTGCCCACCCGGTAGTCGTAGTTGAACTTGCGCGCGGCCTGCACGTTCGCGTAGTAGTCGCCGGGCTTGAGCGCGAGGCCGCTCCAGTCGCGCCATTTGTCGGGGTAGCCGATCTTGGGCGTGAAGCTGGCCCACTTCTCCAGCGCTTTCTCCTTGGTGGCGTCGCTCATCCATTCGAGCTTTTCGATGCGCGCCTTGTAGGCGGCGCGCATGTTGTCCACCAGCTCCTGCGCGCGCTGCTTGGAGGCGGCGGGGAAATGGCCGGCCACGTACAGCTGGCCCAGCGCCATGCCCATGCTGCCGTTGACGGTGGCGAGCACGCGCTTCCAGCGCGCCTGCATCGCCTGCTGACCGTTCAGCGTCTGCTCGTTGAACGCGTAGTCCTCCTGCTGGAACGGCTTGGAGAGGTAGGGCGCGGCGTCATCGATGGCGTGAAAGCGCAGGTAGGCCTGCCACTGCGCCACCGGCGTCTGCGTCAGCATCTGGTCGAATGCGGCGAAGAACTTCGGCTGGCTCAGCGAGAAGCCGTCGCCCACGTCGGCGCCCTGCGCCTTGAAGAACGCGGCCCAGTCGAAGTGCGGCGTGACCCGGTTCGCCTCGGCGATGCTGACGTAGTGGTAGCGGTTCTCCGGCTTGCGCAGCTCGGTGGGCAGCAGCGAGGCGGCGGCGAGTTTCGTCTCGAACGCGAGCACGGACCGGGCCTGCGCCTGCGCTTCGCCGGCCGGCGTGCCGGTCAGTTCGAACAGCTTGGCGATGTGCGCCACGTAGGCGTCGCGGATCTTCGCGAAGTCGGGTTTGCTGTAGTAGTCGGGCGTGGGCAGGCCGAGGCCGCCCTGGCCGGCGTAGGCGATCTCGCGGCTGGAATCCTTGAAGTCCGCGTTGCCGCCGAAGCGGAACACCGCGCCGTGGCCTTGCGCGTAGCTGTCGCGGATGTACGCGGCGATGTCGGCGCCGTCCTTGAGGCCGGCGATGCGCGCCAGCTCGGGCTTGATCGGCGTATAGCCGGCCTTGTCGATCGCCGCCTCGTCCATGCCGGCGGCGTACAGCCAGCCGATCTTCTGTTCGATCGAGCCGGGCCTGGCCTGTGCGGCGTGCTTGGCCGCCTGCTCCACGATCGCGTGCTGGATGTTCAGGCTGTCCTCGCGCAGCGCGTCGAACGAGCCCCAGCGCGTGCGGTCGGCGGGAATCGGGTGCGCGGCCACCCACTTCGCGTTGACGAAGCCGTTGAAGTCCTGGCAGGCGTTGATCTTCGTGTCCAGCTCGCGGATGTCGAACGAATGCGACGGCGCGGCGAGCGCGCCGGTGGCGAACGACAGGGCGATGGCCAGTGCCAGCGGCTGGGTGTAACGGTGGCTCATGCGGGTGGTCCTCGGCGGGCGCGGGTGAAAGAATTTGCGAGGCTGCAGGCTAGGCAAAATCCCGGGGCGGCGCCACTGTGACGAAGGTCATGGGTGCGCGGAATGGATCGGAACATCCTTTACCATGCGCGCATGTCCCCACCCGCCATGCTCCGCTTCCGCCCGGCCGTCGCGGCCGACGTGCCCGCCATCGTGGCCCTGGTCGAGTCCGCCTACCGCGGCGATTCCGGCCGCCGCGGCTGGACCACCGAATCCGACCTGCTCGACGGCCAGCGCACCGATGCCGCCGGCGTGGCGGCGCTGCTGGACCAGCCCTTCGGCATGGTGCTGCTGGCCGAGCGCGACGGTGTGCTGGTGGCCAGTTGCCACATCGAGCGGCGCGGCGAGGCCGGCTATTTCGGCATGTTCGCGGTCGATCCCGCGCAGCAGGGCGGCGGCCTCGGCAAGGCGGTGCTGGCCGAGGCCGAGCGCATCGCGCGCGAAGCGTGGCAGTGCCGCGCGATGCACATGACGGTGATCGTGCAGCGCGCGGAGCTGATCGCCTGGTACGAGCGCCGCGGCTACCGCCGCACCGGCGAGTTCCAGCCGTTCCCCTACGGCGACGAGCGCTTCGGCATCCCGCGTCGCGACGACCTGCGCTTCGAGGTGCTGCGCAAAGCCTTCATCGGAGCAATGGCATGAGTCTGGAAAACCAAGGCTGGGTGCGCGTGGGTACGCGCAGCGAACTGCTGCCGGGCGAGTTCAAGGTGGTGTTCGACGGCGACACGCCGATCGCGGTGTACAACCTCGACGGCGACCTCTACGCGATCGAGGACGTGTGCACCCACGACGGCGGCGACCTCGCCGGCGGCGAGGTGTTCGGCTTCGAGGTGGAATGCCCGCGCCACGGCGCGCGCTTCGACCTGCGCAGCGGCGCGGTGACGCGGCCGCCCGCGGTGGAACCGGTGAGCTGCTTCCCGGTGCGCGAGGAAGCCGGTGCGATCTGGACGCGCGACGACCGTTGAGGCGACACTCGCCGCCTCTCAAGGGGTATCACGGGAATCGCATGACGCAACGGTTGCGGGTGGCGCTGGCATTCGCGGCGATCTGGCTGCTGTACCAGTCCGCCGAGGGCTTGGGTACGCGCTGGCTGCACAGCGATGCGGTGCGCAACGTCCTGATGGTGTCCAGCCTGCTGGCGGCGTGGCCGTTGTCGCGCTGGCTGGGCTGGCGCGGCTATGCGGCGTATGCACTGGCGGGCGACGGCTGGCGGCGCTGGTTGCCGGGTTGCCTCGTGCTGGCGGTGCTGGCGAAGTTCGTCGCCGTGGCGGTCGGGCTGCGGCTCGGCGCCTATGCGGGCGAGCCGGCTGCGGGCAGCATGGCAGTGCTGGCGAACGTGCTGCCGATGCTGCTGCTGTCCACCTTCATCCCCTCGCTGGCCGAGGACATCCTGACCCGCGGCTTCTGGTATCGCGCGGCGGGCATCCGCTGGCGCAGCGGCACACTGTTCGTGCTGGCCTCGGCCGCGATCTTCGTGCTCAACCACATCTACCGTCTGGGCGAAGGGCCGCTGGAATGGCTGCGACTGTTCGCCTTCGGCCTGCCGTATGCGGCGGTGCTGTGGCGCAGCGGCAGCCTGTGGGCGGCGCTGGGCCTGCACTGGGGCTGGAACCTGGGCAACGGGCTGCAGGATCTGCTGCTGCCGGTCTCGGTGCGCGATGCGGCCGGCGCCACGGGTCTTTCCATCGCGGCACACCTCGCGCTGCTGGCCATCGTGCTGCTGCTGCCGCGGCGTGCCGTCACAGGTGATAGACGAAGGACAGCGATTCGCTGAGCTGGTTGCGCGAGCCGTACCGGCGCACCAGCGGGCTTTCGGCGGCGTCGCCGAGCAGGTAGCCGTATTCCAGCGAGAGCGCCAGCCCGGTGTGCCGGCTGGTGGGCAGGAACAGGTCGTACTCCAGCGTGGCGAGCTCGCTGCCCGCGCCCGGCTGCCACACCGGCACGTCCAGCGCCTGCGCCGAGGCGGGCGTGGTGCCGAAGAAGCGCCGCATCGCCGCACCGTTCATCGATTGCCAGCGCAACTGCAGCGACTGCTCGACCATGCCCAGCTTGGGCGGATCCCATTCCGCGTAGAAATCCAGGTAGGCGCCCGCACCGTTGGCGTCGTGGCTGAGGCGCAGGCCGGCGTCGAGCTGCCTGGTGAAATCCCATTCCAGGTAGCCGCCGCCGGTGGCGCGTGGCGCCAGTGTGGGCAGCTTGCCGGCCAGGGAGCGCAGGTCGTCGCGGTCGCGGCCCCACTGGAAGTCGCCGTAGAGGCCGCCGTGCAGGTGCGCGTCGCGGATCAGGTCGTATTGCAGGCCGTCCTCGGTGGACAGGCTGAAGCCGTACTGCGGCAGCTCGATGTCCACGAACGGGATCGGATCGTCGCGATGCGTGCGCGCGCCGGCCCAGCCCGGCATGCGCTGCATGCCGGCGCCGATCGCCAGCGTCGGCGTGTCGTCGGCCAGTGCGCCGAACGGCAGCGACAGGCACAGCAGGGCGAACAGCAGACGCGAATAGGCTACGGACATGGGCGGGCAGGGCAGGGGGCCGAATCAGCTTAACGGCTGTCCGCGCGCCCGGTTGTCAGCGGCGCGTCGCCCGCTCAGCCGCGGTTCGGCTGCCGAACGGCAAGCGAAAGGCCGCATGCGATCGGGCCGGCAGTCCTTGCACCAGACAGGGGAAAGGGCGCCGAAAGGCAGCTTGCCTACCGTGACACCCATCATTGTTGCGAGCGTGCCCTGATGCCCGTTTCCGGCTGGACCATCCTGTGCGATTTCGACGGCACCATCTCCGTCGAGGACGTGATCGACTCCCTGCTTGACCGCTTCGGCCGGCCGGGCTGGGAAGTGCTGGAGCAGGACTGGCGCGCCGGCCGCATCGGTTCGCGCGAATGCATGGCCGGCCAGGTCGAACTGCTGCAGATGACCCGCGCCGAGCTGGACGAGCATCTGCGCGAACTGTGGATCGACCACGCCTTCCCGGGCTTCGTGGCGAAAGCGCGCGAGCTCAACGTGCCGATCCGCATCGTCAGCGACGGCCTCGACTACGCGATCCACCAGATCCTCGGCCGCTACGGCCTGAACGACCTGCCGCTGGCCGCGAACCATCTCGCCCCGGCCACGCCGCCGAAACAGTGGCAGCTCACCTCGCCGTTCCAGGCCGACGGCTGCCGCAGCGGCACCTGCAAGTGCGCCTGCGTGGCCCAGGCGCGCAAGACCGGCGGCAAGACCCTGCTGATCGGCGACGGCGCCTCGGACTTCTGCGCGGCCGACCGCGTGGATTTCGTGTTCGCCAAGCACCGCCTGATCGAACACTGCCGCGCCGCCGGCATCCCGTACATGCCGATCACCGGCTTCGAGGACGCGCTGGAATACCTGCCGCGCCTGCTCGACGGCACGCTGGCGCACCACGCGCGCTATCACGAGGCGGCGGCGGCCTGAGCGGCCGCTTCGCTTTTTGCTGCACCCCCTGAAACCGTTCCCCGGAACCCGACACATGATCATCGACAAGAACGCCGTCGGTTTCATCGACGACGCGCAACTGCTCGCCGACGAGGCCAAGTACAGCTCCTTCGGCGACACCGTGCACTACGTGGACCCGCCGAAGATCTTCCGCCACGGCGAAGGCAGCTACATGTTCGACACGGCCGGCACGCCGTTCCTCGACCTGCAGATGTGGTACTCCGCGGTCAACTTCGGCTACGGCAACAAGCGCCTGAACGACGCGCTGAAAAAGCAGATCGACGTGCTGCCGCAGGTCGCCAGCCAGTACCTGCACCAGACCCGCATCGAGCTGGCCAAGACGGTGGCGCTGGACGCGAAGAAGAAGTTCGGCCTGGACGGCCGCGTGCACTTCAACGTGGGCGGCGCGCAGGCGATCGAGGATTCGCTCAAGCTGGTGCGCAACTACAAGAACGGCAAGAGCCTGATGTTCGCGTTCGAGGGCGGCTACCACGGCCGCACGCTCGGCGCCTCGTCGATCACCTCCAGCTACCGCTACCGCCGCCGCTTCGGCCACTTCGGCGAGCGCGCGATGTTCCTGCCGTTCCCGTACCCGTTCCGCCGCCCCAAGGGCATGAGCGCGGAAGAGTATTCCGACAGCTGCGTGCGCCAGTTCGCGCGCCTGTTCGAAACCGAATACAACGGCGTGTGGGACCCCAAGACCAACCAGTGCGAATACGCCGCGTTCTACGTCGAGCCGATCCAGGGCACCGGCGGCTACGTGGTGCCGCCGATGAACTTCTTCCGCGACCTCAAGAAGGTGCTCGACCAGTACGGCATCCTGATGGTGGTCGACGAGATCCAGATGGGCTTCTGGCGCACCGGCAAGCTGTGGTCAATCGAGAACTTCGGCGTGACGCCGGACGTGGTCGTGTTCGGCAAGGCGCTCACCAACGGCTTGAATCCGCTCTCCGGCCTGTGGGCGCGCGAGGAACTGATCAACCCCACCATCTTCCCGCCGGGCTCCACCCACTCCACGTTCAACTCCAACCCGCTGGGCACCTCGCTGGGCCTGGAAGTCATCAAGATGGGCTACGAGCTGGACTACGAGACCAGCGTGCCGAAAAAGGGCGCGCACTTCCTCGAAGGCCTGCGCGAACTGCAGAAGAAGCACAAGGAAATCGGCGACGTCGACGGCCTGGGCCTGGCGCTGCGCGCCGAGATCTGCACCGACGACGGCTTCACCCCGAACAAGGCCCTGCTCGACAAGATGGTCGACATCGGCCTCGCCGGCGACCTCGAACACAACGGCAAGAAGATCGGCCTCGTGCTCGACGTGGGCGGCTGGTACAAGAACGTGATCACCTTCGCGCCGTCGCTGGACATCACCCATGAAGAGATCGATCTCGCGATCTCGCTGCTGGATCAGCTGCTGACGAAGGCGAAGAAGGGCTGATCGCCCGTCGCGCTATAAACGGAAGGCCCGGTGGGAAACCGCCGGGCCTTTTGCTTTTCTCCCTCTCCCCGTCGGGACGCGGGGAAGGGCCATGGATGGCCCTGTCTTGAGGAGCGAGGAAGAGGGCCGGGGTGAGGGGCGGGTACTCGCGACGCCTTGCATTTCCCCTCTCCCGCTTGTGGGAGAGGGGCAGGGGAGAGGGGCCTTTGCTCTCTGACGCTTACGCAAGTTTCAAAGCGGTTTCGTGCCGCTGCCGCGGCCCGAGCTACTTTTCTCTTGCGTGGCCAAGAGAAAAGTAGCCAAAAGAGAAGGCCACCCCGCGGCGCCGCTTTCCGCCCATCCGTGGGCGGAAAGTCCGTGAGCCGCGGCCGGGCTTTTCGGCCGGACTCCTGTCCGGTCGAAAAGGCATCGCCCTCCATGGCGATGCCCGCTGCGCGGCCTGATCGTCCACGGCTCACCGCCGCCGAGGGGCCCCGGTAGAGCGGACGCGCATCCTGCGCGCCAGAAGCCAAACGCTACGCCACGCCGCCACCAAGCGTACATAGCTTGCGTATCCGCTCAGTCTCGCGTTACGTTGTGTATGACTTTCCGAGGTTATACACATGCGTACCAATATCGTGATCGACGACGCGCTGATGCGCGATGCCTTGCGGGTTACCGGGCTCAAGACCAAGCGCGAGGCAGTGGAACTCGGCTTGCAGACCCTGCTGCGGCTCAAGCGGCAGCAGAAGATCAAGACCCTGCGCGGCAAGGTCGACTGGCAGGGCAACTTGCGGAAGATGAGGACGGATGCGTGATCCTGGTCGACTCCAGCGTCTGGATCGACTATCTGCGCGGCACCGTCACCCGGCAAACGGATTGCCTGCACGCGCTGCTTGGCGTGGAGCCGGTGGCCATCGGCGACCTGATCCTTGCCGAGGTGTTGCAGGGGACGGCCACCGACAAGGAGTTCAAGCACGTCCTGCGCTTGTTCGACAGCCTCGACGTCGTGCAGCTCGGCGGGCAGGCCGCGGCGGTGCAGGCCGCGCGCAATTTTCGGGTGCTGCGCGCGAAGGGCTGCACCGTTCGCAAGACTATCGACTGCTTCATCGCTACCCGTTGCATCATGGACGGACTGACGCTGTTGCACGACGATCGGGACTTCGAGCCCTTCGTTACGCATCTGGGGTTGCGGTCGGTGTTTTAGGCGTGCCTCGCGGGGTGGGCATCGGGTGCGATGTGGCTTCTTGCTTTGCGCTCTCGCAAGTTTCAAAGCGGTTTCGAGCCGCTGCCGCGGCCCGAGTGACTTTCTCTTTGCTTGTCCAAAGAGAAAGTCACCAAAGAGAAACGACACCCCGCGGCCCCTCTCCCCCAACCCCTCTCCCACAAGTGGGAGAGGGGAGCAGCGCGCGGCTTTACGGCGCGCGCTTCAGCGCCAGCACGGCGTTCAGGCCGCCGAACGCGAACGAGTTGCTGAGCACCGCGCGCACTGGCATCTCGCGCGCGGTGTTCGGTACGTAGTCGAGGTCGCAGGCGGGGTCGACCTTGTCGAGGTTGGCGGTGGGCGGCACCACGCCTTCGCGCAGCGCGCCGATGGCGGCGACCAGTTCCAGCGCGCCGGAAGCGCCCAGGGCGTGGCCGTGCATGGACTTGGTGGAGGTCACCGCGAGCTTGTCGGCGTGTTCGCCGAAGGCGAGGCGGATGGCGCGGGTTTCGGTGACGTCGTTGGCCTGGGTGCCGGTGCCGTGGGCGTTGATGTAGTCGACGTCTTCGGGGTTGAGTTCGGCTTCGGCCAGTGCCTGGCGCATCGCGGTGGCGGCGCCTTCGGCGCTGGGCATCACGATGTCGCTGGCGTCGGCGCTCATGCCGGTGCCGGCCAGCTCGGCGAGGATGGTGGCGCCGCGCGCGCGGGCGTGTTCCAGCGATTCCAGCACGAAGATGGCAGCGCCTTCGCCCAGCACGAGGCCGCGGCGGTTGACGCTGAACGGGCGGCAGGTGTCGTCGGCGAGCACGCGCATCGCTTCCCACGCGCGCAGCGCGCCGTAGCTGAGGCAGGCTTCGGTGCCGCCGGTGACCGCCACGTCGGCCATGCCGAAGCGGATCATTTGCGCCGCCTGGATGATCGCGTGGTTGGCCGAGGCGCAGGCGCTGGCCACCGCGTAGGCGGGGCCGCGCAGGCCGTAGGCGATGCTGATCTGGCTGGCCGAGGCGTTGGTCATCAGCCGCACGATGGTGAGTGGATGGGCGCGGCTGGACTTCTCGGCGTAGATGCGGCGGCTCTGTTCGTCCTGGGTGGTCTCGCCGCCCACGCCGGTGCCCACCACCACCGCGGTGCGCTGGCCGAGGCCGTCGCGGGCGAAGTCGATGCCGGAATGCGCGATCGCCTCGCGCGCCGCGTGCAGCGCGAATTCCGAGGTGCGGTCGAGCATGGGCAGGGTGCGCTCGTCGATGCCGGTGGCCGGGTCGAAGCTTTCCGGCACCTGGGCTGCGATCTTCACGCGCAGCACCTCGCTGTCGCGGTGGCGCAGCGGGCCGATCGCGCTGCGCCCCTCGCGCAGGCCGTGCCACAGCGCCCGGGCGCCCACGCCGAGCGGGCTGACCGCGCCCATGCCGGTGATGACGACCCGGCGTGTCTCGATGGTGGGCATTACGCGTTGCCTTCGCCGGCGGCGGCCTTCTCGTCCAGCGCCTTCTGCACCGCGTCGACCAGGCTCTGCGCGGTGTCGCTGTCGAAGTTCGCGCCCTGCTGTTCGGGGAAGTGGATGTCGAAGTGCTCCTCGATGTCGAAGATCAGCTCGATCGCCTCCAGCGAGGCGATGCCCAGGTCCTTCAGCGTGGATTCGGGCTTGACGTTCGCCACGTCGACCTTGGCCTGCTTGGCGATGATCTCGAACACTTGCTGCTGGGTCGTTCCGGTCATGACGGATCCTTGGTGGCAGGCGACAATGGGTGCATCCGAACCGGCGAGCCGGCTCGGCGACCCCCATAGTCTAGGCAAACCCGCTTACTCATGCCTTTCATTTCGCAACTGGAACCGGACGCGCTGCTCGAAGCGTTCATGTCGCAGCCGCCGATCGGCTTCACGGCGGCGCGCTCGCCGCAGGGCATGCCGGGCTTCCTGGCGCCGTTCGACCTCCTGACCACGGCCGACGACGCGTTGCGCCGCCGCGTGGCCGCGCTGCCGCTGTACCGGCACTGGCGCCGGCTGCTCAGCTGGCGCACCCGCTTCGCCGGCAGCACCGCGACCGAGTACGCGCCGCTGCCGCCGCAGGTGGCGCCCGCCGAACTGGCGCGCGGCCTGAAGGCGGCCTGGGGGCGCGAGTGCAAGCTGCTCATCGTGAAGGACATCGCGCAGGATTCGCCGCTGCTCGACGCCGCCGCGAACGCCCACGCGCGCGCCTTCGCCGCAGCCTGCGAGGCGGAAGGCTTCGTGCTGCTGGAGGGCCAGGCGCTGGCCTACGTGACGATCGACTTCGCCTCGGACGACGACTACCTGGCCCGGCTCAGCTACAGCCGCCGCAAGAACATCCGCCGCAAGCTGCGCTCGCGCGCGCAGCTCGAGATCGAAACCATGCGCACCGGCGACGCGCGCTTCCGCGACGAGGCCGTGCTCGCCGCGTACTACGCGCTGTTCGACAACGTGTACGCGCAGAGCGAGATCCACTTCGACCGCCTGAGCCCGGACTACTTCCGCCGGCTGCTGCAGGACGAGGGGAGCGGCGGCGTGGTCTTCGTCTACCGCCACGGCGGCGCGATGATCGGCTGGAACCTCTGCTACGAATACGGCGGCAAGCTGGTCGACAAGTACATCGGCTTCGCCTACCCCGCGGCGCGCGAGCACAACCTCTACTTCGTGAGCTGGATGCACAACCTCGGCTACGCGCGCGAGCGCGGCTTCACGCATTACGTGGCCGGCTGGACCGACCCCGAGGTGAAGTCCTTCCTCGGCGCCAGCTTCACCTTCACCCGCCACGCGGTGTACGCGCGCAACCCGCTGCTGCGCGCGCTGCTGCGCAAGCTGGGCGGGCATTTCGAGGGCGACCGCAGCTGGCAGGAGCAGGCGGAGAAGGACGATGAGTGAATGTCATGCGACGGCCGGCCCAGCATCTCCCGTGGGTCGGGCTTCAGCCCGACGCGCCGGGCCTGTCGGGCTGAAGCCCGACCCACGGATCGCGAGGGGCTGCGCGTGAACGTTTCCATGCCGCGCCCCGTGGTGCTCGACATCGACGGCTCGGTGGGCGCGCTGCCCGGCCGCCTCGTGCTGCCTTTGGCCGAGTGGCAGGAGGCGATCCGCTTCGGCTGCTCGCTCGCCACCATGCGCCGCTTCCGCGCGCTGCTGGACGCGCAGCTGCCCGCGCACTACGGCACCGTGTTCACCGGCTCGGGCGATTTCCACCACCTCAGCTGGCCGCTGATCGCGCGGCTCCAGCCCGCCGCGCCGATCCAGGTGGTGGTGCTGGACAACCATCCCGACAACATGCGCTTTCCGTTCGGCGTGCACTGCGGCTCGTGGGTGCGCCGCGTAGCCGCGCTGCCGTTCGTGGAACACGTGCATGTGCTCGGCATCACCTCGCACGACATCGGCGCCGGCCACGCGTGGGAGAACTACCTCGCGCCGCTCGTACGCGGCAAGCTCACCTACTGGAGCATGGGCGTGGACACCGGCTGGTCGCGGCGGCTCGGCATCGCGCGCGCGTTCCGCGGCTTCGACACACCGGATGCCTTGGTCGACGCCTTCGTCGAACAGCAGCGCACGCAGCGCCAGCCGACCTACCTCACCATCGACAAGGACGTGTTCGCGCCGGAAGTGGCGCGCACCAACTGGGACCAGGGCCGTTTGCAGCTCGATCACGCGCTGGCGCTGATCGCCAGCCTGCGGCAGGGCCTTGCCGGCAGCGACATCAACGGCGAGGTCTCGCATTACCGCTACCGCACGTGGTGGAAGCGCAAGCTCTCCGCGATGGACGAGCAGCCCGAGATCGACCCCGCGCAAGTCGCCGGCTGGCAGGCGCAGCAGCATGCGCTGAACTTGCGGTTGCTGGACGCGATTGCCGCACGCTGTGGCTGATCCGGCCCTTGTTCGCGGTGTCGGCGCGGATGGTGTGCCACCGATGCACCCGCCGTGCGCAGAATCCTGCACGTTGACGACTGTGGCCGGGTTGGCGGTAGTGTGCGCAATCGACGTGGCGGCAGGGCGCGCATGAAGCGGATGATCGCGGGGATGCTTGGCACTCTGGTTTTGGTTCTGGCGGGAAGGGCGCAGGCAGCCGCCTGTGCGATGCCCGCGCAGGCAATGCAGGTGGCGGTTCCGGGCCATCCGTTCGCGGCCGTCTCCAGCGCGGATGGATGCTGGGTGTTCGTGTCGCTGGTGCAAGGGACGCGGCAGGGCGCGGTAGCGGTGCTGCACAACGAGAACGGAAAGTTCCGACTGGATCACACGGTATCGTTGCCGGAGCCGGTATTCGGCGAGTCGATTTCCCCTGACGGCCAGTTGCTGGCGGTGGCCGAACGCGACGGCGCCAGCGTGTTCGATGTCGCCGGCCTGGAAAGCGCGCAGGGCAAGCCGCTGCTGGGGGAACTGCGCGACAGCGAGGGCCGGCAGGCGGTCTACACGCTGGTCAGCCGCGACGGCCGGCTGTTGTTCGTCAGCCAGGAACGCGCGCATGCGATCAGCGTGTTCGACCTGGCGAAGGCGCGCGGCAACGGTTTCCGCAGTGCCGCGCTGATCGGGCGCATCCCGGTTGCGGCGGGGCCGGTCGGTTTGGCGCAATCGCCGGATGGACGCTGGCTGTATGCGACCAGCGAGGCCGCCCCGCCGGGCGCGGGCCTGCCGGCGATCTGCAAGCCGGAGGAGGCGGCGCAGCGGATGCATCCGCCGGGACTGCTGTTTCGCATCGATGTGGACAAGGCGGCGCAGGAGCCGCGGCGTGCCGTGGCCGGCGTCGTGACCGCCGGCTGCAACCCGGTGCGGGTTGCCGTGGCGCCGTCGGGAGGGCAAGTGTGGGTGAGTGCACGCGGCAGCAATGCGTTGCTGGAGTTCCAGGCCAGCGACTTGTTGGCGGACTCCGGCAAGTCCGGTTACGCGAGCTTCGCCATCGGCGCCAGTCCCGTGGGCGTGGCCGTGCGGCCGGACGGCAAGCAGGTATGGGTGGCCTTGTCGGCGCGTTTCGGTAATGCGACGGCAGGGCAGTTGGCCGGCCTGTCGCTGGCCGACGGCAAGCCCGGTACGCTGATGAAGGCGCCTGCTGCGGGTTTCCCGCGCGAAGTGTCGTTCCTGCCCGATGGGCGCAGCTTGATCGCCACGCTGTACGAGGACGAGCGGGTCGAAGTGGTGCCCACGCCGCTGTGAGCGGAAATCAGCGCGCCGACGCTTCCAGCACGCCGCAGATCGCCTCCATGTCCGCCTCCGTGAGCCACTCGCTGTTGCCGATGCTGAGGCTGCGCGCGGCGAAGTCGCGGGCGTTCGGCACATCGCTCGTAGGCACGATGCCGCCGAGGTAGGCGTAGTCGGGCAGGGCGTGGATGAACAGGCGGCTGACGCCGTAGCCGGTTTGCCAGAGTTGCTCCAGCGCGGCGTCGCGGCGTTGCGCGTCGGGCAGCAGCAGCATGAAGAACGGCCAGGTGCCGTGCGCGCCGGCGGGGTCGTCCAGCACCTCGACGCCGGGAATCGCGCGCAGGCGCGGCAGCCAGCGCTGCGCGCGCGCCGTGCATTGCTCGATGAAGGCGGGCAGGCGTTTGGCTGCGTGCGCACCAACGGCTTGCCGCCAGCGGCCCACCGCATGCAGCGGCAGCGGCAGCGAAAAATCGTCGCCCACCGCGGCCACCGGGTCGCCGCGACGCAGCGCCTTGCGCAGCGGGTTGCCGTAGGCGAGGCGCAGGCCGTGCGGGCGGTACAGCGCGGCGTAGCCAAGCAGTTCCGCGCTGCGGCGCAGTTCCCAGCCGAGCTGGAACGGCGCGAGGCGCGCGGCGGTGCGGGCGAGGCGTTCGCGCAGTTCGGGATCGCGTGCGGCGAGCAGGCCGCCTTCGTAGATCGACAGGCCCTTGCCCGCGGCGAGGCTGAAGAAGCCGATGTCTCCGGCCAGGCCCACGCTGGCGCCGTCGCGGCGCGCGCCCAGCGCCTGGGCGGCATCCTCGATCACGCAGGCGCCCACGTTGTTCGCCACCGCCAGCGCATCGTCCACGTCGGCCACGCGGCCGGCGAGATGGGTGGGCAGGATCGCCAGCGTGCGTTCGTCGCAGGCCGCGCGCAGCGCGTGCGGGTCCATGTCGTAGTGGCCGGGGCGCAGGTCGCAGGGCACGGGCTCCAGCCCGGCCTGGTGCACGGCCAGCGGCACCAACGGACAGGTGTAGGCGGGCATCAGCACGCGGCGCCGCGCGGGCTGCAGTTCGTGCAGCGTGGCCAGTGCGATCAGCAGCGCGGCGGTGCCGGAGCAGGTGAGCGCGAGCGGCGGCGTGCCCAGCAGCGCGGCGACGTCGGCGGCCAGCGTGGCCGCGCCGGGGCGCAGGTCCGTCAGCTTGAGCGGCAGGCCGGCGGTGGGCGGCAGTTCGTGGCGGCGACGGGGCAGCATGGCGTGCCGGCTTCAGGTCTGTGCCGGCGCGCTGCCTTCTTCCGGCACGTGTTCGCGGCTCTCGGCGAAGCCGAGGCAGACGATGCCGGCGACGATCGCGATGGCGCCCAGCACGTGCGGCAGGGTGAGCGGCTCGTGGAACAGCCAGATCGACAGCAGCATCACCGACACCACCTCCAGGTGCGAGGCGGCGAACGCGGGGCCGATCGGCGCGTGCTTGAGCAGGGTCATCCAGGTGAAGAACGCGCCGATGTAGCCGACCACCGCGCCGTAGATCCACGGCTTGCCGAACAGCCGCAGCAGCCACGCCGTGCTGGCCTCCACCGGCAGCGCATGCATGCCGGCGTACTTGAAGCTGATCGCGCCCACCGAGTCGAACAGCACCAGCACCAGGAAGCCGATCAGGTAGAACCAGCCGCGCTTCATCCGCCGACTCCCACGATCGCCACGCCCAGCGTCACCAGCAGGATGCCGGCCACGCGCAGGCGGGTGAGCTTCTCGCCGAACAGCAAGCGCCCGGCCACCATGATCGCCACGATGTTGATCGAGCCGAGCAGGATCGCCTGCGACAACGGCAGCAGCGAGAGGAAGGCGATCCAGATCAGGAACTCGATCACGTAGCTGGCGATGCCCAGCCAGATCCACGGCCGCCGCGCCATGTACAGCCAGCGCGCGAAACCGTCGCCGGCCGCGGGATCGCCGGCGGCGGCCTTGAACGCGAGCTGGCCGCCGGTGTCGAGCACCACGTTGAGTACCCACAGCAGCGCGACGAGTGGCGTGATGGAACCCGTCGACACGATCAGGCTGCCGCGCGCTGCGGGACGTCGGCTGCGGCGATGCGGTCGAAGAACGCGGCGGAGCGCTCGATCAGAGTGCGGCGTTCCTTGTCGATGGTGATCATGTGGTAGCTGTCGTCCAGCAGCAGCAGCTCGACCGGCGCGCTGACCTCGCGCATCACCAGCTCGGCGTTCTTCACGCTGGCCACGTCGTCCTCGCTGGCGTGCGCCACCAGGCAGGGCGCGGTGACCTGCGAGAGCTGGCGGCGCACCGTGGCGGAGAGGCCGTACATCTCGGCCAGCGAATACCACGGGTTGCCGGGCAGGCCGGCGGCGGCGCTGTCGCCGCCCAGCATCGCCGCGCTGATCTGCGCGCGCAGGCGCTCGTCGCGGATGCCGTAGGGCGGCTGCTCCATGAAGCTGCGGTGGCGGCCGATGCCGAGCTTCTTCAGCAGCGGCAGCATGAAGGACATGCGCGCCATGCGCGGGATGCTCCAGCCGTCGTAGCGGAAGGTGGCGCCGTACACGCCCACGCCAGAGATCTGCTCCGGGCGGTCGGCGGCGAGCTTGAGCGAGAGCAGGGCGCCCATCGACAGCCCGCCCACGAACAGGTGATCGACCTTCTTGCGCAGCGCGTCCGCGGCCTGCTCCACGCTTGCGTACCAGTCGCGCCAGCCGGTGGCGAGCAGATCCTCGGCGTCGCCGCAGTGGCCCGCCAGCTGCATGCCGTGCACGGTGTAGCCGGCGCGGTTCAGGCCCTTGCCGAGCAGTTTCATCTCCATCGGCGTGCCGGTGAGGCCGTGGATCAGCAGCACGCCGCTGCGGCCGCCTTCGAAGAAGAAATCGGTTTGCTGAATCACGAGGGGGCCTTGGAAGATGCTGGCCGCATTGGCGGCTTTTCTGGCTCCCAGCTTCGCAGTGGCCGGTTTCTTCAGTCTTTCGACTGGGGTGGGTTGCGCTCGCGAGAACCTTTCACTTCCGTAATTTGGCTTGCCTGCGGCGGGCTTTCGGACGCCTCCGCGACGCGCCTTTGCCCCTCTCCCACAAGCGGGAGAGGGGGACGGGCAGCGTCAGCGCGAACGCGCCAACCGCGCCAACGCAAACAAGCGCGCGATGCGCATCCAGCCCAACACCAACACGATCAACTGGCTGAGCAGCAGTGCCAGCCAGAAGCCGCCATCGACCGCCGTAACGTGGATGCGCGCGATGCCGAACGCCGCCGCGATCGCCAGGCCCAGCACGCTCACCACCAGATAGAACAACAGCGTCTTCAGCGGCCGGCGCAGCAGCTGCAGGAAGCCGCGGCCGAGCGCACGGGTGGCCGAGCGCAGGCCGGGGTCGGCGATGAAGGCGGCGCGGGTGGATTCCACGATGGCCTGCGCCAGCACGAACGCCGCCAGCAGCACCCAGCGCGCGCCATGCGTCCAGGCGTCGGCCTGCGCTTCGAGCACCGCCTGCTCCGCGTGCCTGTCGGCCAGGTGCGTGCCGATGCCGGCGACGATCGCCACCACGGCGTACGGCGCGAGCGACCACAACATCACGCGGAACATCCGCCCGTACTCGATCCAGCCGTTCTGCAGCAGCGCGCCGAAGCCCAGCGTGCGCGCGGCGCGGCCGCTGCCCACCGCCATGCCGTCGAGGAAGGGCGACAGCAGCAGGGTGAGCAGCAGGGCCAGCGTGGCGGCGCCGCCGAGCCAGGCGACATGGCCGGTCATTGCCGCGCTCATGCCGCTGAACATCAGCGGATCGAAGTGGCGCGCCCAGGCGTCGGCATGCACGGAGTGGTCGAGCAGCGCGGCCAGCGAACGCCACAGCGGCAGCGCCACCACGGTGGCCGGCAGCAGCATCACGAGCAGCCACAGCAGCAAGAGTCGCCATTGCAGGGCGTTGCCCATCGCGGCGAACAGGGCGCCGATGCCGGCGCGCGGATAGGTCGTGGAGGCCATCATCACAGCGTCACCAGGATCGAATAGAAGGCTTGCAGCACGGCGGCCACGTCGGCGGTCCAGCGGCGCGAGGCGGCGCCGTTCGGCTTGGCGGTCAGGCTGTCGTTGAGCTTGTTCGCGTCGAGGTAGACCTTGCGCTCCGGGTCGAGCGCGGCCGACACCGCCTTGCTCGGCCTGTCGAATTCGAAGCGCGCCCAGCGGCGGTCGTCGTTCCAGCGCACGTCCTCGTGGCTGCCGTCGGCGAAGGTGACGCGCAGCGTCTCGGGCACCTGCGCGCCGTCGCGCAGCACGGTGATCGTGCTGTGCCACGGGAACGGGCCGCCGCTGCCCGGCTTCGCATCCGGGTGCGCCTTCTTCCAGTCCGCGCGCTGCTGCGCGATCTGCTTGTCCAGCGCCTGCTGGTCGGCCGTCACCGGCTTGCCGTCCTTCCAGCTCACGCCGGCCTGCGGCAGCACTTCGCGCACGTCGATGTCGGCCACGCGGTCGTCGATGTGCGCGGTGCCGTAGACGAACTGGTCGAAGATCTCGTTGACCGCCTTCGCGTCGCCGGTGCCGTCGACCAGCGCCTGGCGCAGGTCGGCCACCGAGGGATGGCGGAAGCTCCAGCGCCGGTAGTAGAGCCGGATCGCGCGCTCCATCGCCGGCTCGCCCACGCGCTGTTCGAGATCGTGCATCGCGGTGGCGGTGCGCGTGTAGACCGTGCCGTAGCTGGAGCTGGAGAGCCGGTCCCAGCTGTTCTGCGCCAGCGGATCCTCGGGCCGGCCAAGCCCGGCGCCGAGAAGCTCCATCTGGAAGCCGCTCATCGCCGGCGTGATGCCCAGCCACTTCATGAACGGCGAGGCCATCACCAGATCCTCTTGGCGCGCGCGCATCATGCGGTCGTCCCAGAACTCGTTCATGCCCTCGTCGAGCATCGGCTCCTCGAACTCGTTCGAGGCGAGGATGCCGTAGAAGTAGCCGTGGCCGAATTCGTGGATGTTCACGAAGTCGCTCATGTACTGGCTGCCGGTGCCCGGCTCCACCTTCTTGTAGCCCTCGGAGGTGAAGAAGGTGGGGTACTCCATGCCGCCCGCTTCCTGCGCGTTGTACGGCGGGATCACCGCGGTGACGGTGCGGTACGGATACGGCGCGATGGTCTTCGAGAAATACTCCAGCGAGTCGATGGTGGATTTCAGCGTGGGCGCGGCGCTGGCCACGTATTCGGGCGGATAGATCACGCGCACGGCAACCTCCGGGCTGCCGGGGCCGCGCCAGCTGCCGTCCAGCGTCTTGTAACCCTTGGCGGCCACCCAGGCGAAGTCGTGCACGTCGCCCTGCACGTAGTGGTAAGTCGTGCGGCCGTTCGCCGTCTGCGGCGCGCCCTGCAGCTGGCCCACCGCACCCACGGTGTAGTCGCTGGGCACGTCCAGATGCACGTCGTAACTGCCGAAGTCGGCGTAGAACTCGCTGTTGAAGTGGAACTCGTGCACGTTCCAGCGCACGGCGGTGGCGCCGCGCTCGCCCGGCAGTTCCAGCACGCCGATCTTCGGGAACCACTGGCCGACGAGGTTGAAGTCGCCCCACCAGCCGGTGCGTTCCACCACGCGCGGCAGCTGGCTGAGGAAGGCGATGTCCAGCGCCAGCGTGCCGCCGGCGGGCACCGGCTGGGCGAGGTCGATGCGCACCACGGTGTGGTCGCTGGCCGGGCCGCCGTCAGGGTGCACGAACTCCCACTTCAGCGCCGTGCCGTCCTGCGCCACCTGCTGCAGGCGGATCCAGCCCCACTGGCCGTCCTTCAGCACCGCGTTGCCGCGCGAGCGGCCGTGCGCGGTGAGCACCTTGCGTTCGCCGAACCAGGTGCTGCCGTCGTTCTCGAACGCGTTCAAATAGAGGTGGAAGTAGACGTGGCTGACCGCGCGGTCGCTGCGGTTGCGCCAGGTCATGTGCTCCTTGCCGGCCACCTGGTGCTTGGTCGCGTCGAGGCTGGCGTCGATCGCGTAGCTCACCACGCGGTCGGACAGGGTCGGTTCATGGCCGCTGCGCTCGCCGCCCCAGGCGTCCGCCGCGCTGGGCGTGGTGACGATGGTCCGGTGCGCCGGCGCGAACGGGATCGGCGGCGTCGGCGCCGTGGCGGCCGCGGCCGGTGGCGCCACCGTGGCGGCCGTCGCGGGCGCCTCCTGCGCGAGGGCGGTCGCGCAGCATCCGCACCAGCCCAGCGCCAACGCGGCGAGCCAGCGCCCGCCCATGTCCCTGATCGCCGCCATGCACGCTCTCCCCACGCAATGATCCGCGCAGACTGCGCCTGCATGGCCTTGTCGTCATAGGCCAGAGGTCATACATCCGGGGCAACCGCCCGCTAAGCTGCCGGACGGACGGCGCATGGCAAGCTGTGCGCCATCACCACGAGGAACCCGAACCGCATGCGCATCCTGCTGGCCGAAGACGATCCCTCCATCGCCGAAGGCATCTGCGCGTCGCTGCGCCATAGCAGCCACGCGGTCGACCACGTGGCCAGCGGCCAGCTCGCCGACGCCGCGCTGCGCGACCACGACTACGACCTGCTGGTGCTGGACCTGGGCCTGCCGCAGCTGGACGGCAGCGAGGTGCTGCGCCGGCTGCGCGCCCGCGGCGCGGGCGTGCCGGTGCTGGTGGTGACCGCGCGCGACGGGCTGGACGAGCGCATCCAGGTGCTCGACCTCGGCGCCGACGACTACCTGGTGAAGCCGTTCGCGCTGTCCGAATTCGAGGCGCGCGTGCGCGCCCTGCTGCGCCGGGCCAGCAGCCAGGGCGTGCCCGAACTCAAGCTCGGCCGGCTGCGGCTGGACCTGCCCGGCCACCGCGCCTGGGTGGACGACGAACCGCTGGAGCTCACCGCGCGCGAGTTCGGCCTGCTGGAGGCGCTGGCGCTGCGCGCCGACCGCGTCACCAGCCGCGCCCAGCTGATCGAGGCGCTGTGCAGCTGGGACGAGGAGCTCACCGACAACGGCCTCGACATCGCGATCCACCGCCTGCGCCGCAAGCTGGAAGGCAGCGGCACCGGCGTGCGCACGATCCGCGGCCTCGGCTACCTGCTGGAAGAAACCGCCGAGGACGGCAAGCACGCATGAGCCACGCCCCCGCCCGCCGCCCCAGCCTGCGCCGCCGCCTGCTGGGCTTCCTGCTGATCCCGGTGACGGTGCTGATGGTGCTGGACATCGCGCTCACCTACGGCGTGGCGCTGGGCTACGCGAACCACGTGCACGACCGCGACCTCGGCGACGACGCGCTGACGCTGGCCAAGATGATGGGCAACGAGCAGCTCGGCGGCGAGCTCTCGCCGCAGGCGCGCTTCCTGCTGCAGTACGACCCCACCGGCGAGGGCTACTTCAGCGTGGTCAGCCGCCAGCACGGCCTGCTCGCCGGCAACGAACACCTGCCGCAGGCCGCGCGGATTCCCGCCGTGGGCGCGCCGCCCGAGCTGTTCGACACCCGCATGGACCGCCGCCCGCTGCGCGCGGTCACGCTGAGCACGACCTCGAGCAGCCACCCCGGCGACACCCTGGTCATCACCGTGGCCGAGACCCTGCACGACCGCCACGTGCAGGCGCGCAGCATCCTGCTGCTGGCGATCCTGACCCAGGCGCTGTTGATCGTCTGCGTGCTGTCGCTGGTGTGGTTCGGCGTCACCCACGGCCTGCGCGTGCTCGATCCGCTGACCCTGCGGCTGGCCCGGCGCACGCACGAACTGACCCCGATCGGCGGGCCGGACGTGCCGCAGGAGATCCTGCCGCTGACCCGCACCATCGACGCGCTGTTCGCGCGCCTGCGCGGCATGCTGGCGCTGCACGACCGCTTCATCGCCGACGCCGCGCACCAGCTGCGCACGCCGTTGACCGGGCTGAGCCTGCACGTGGAGCGCGCGCTGGCCGACCCCGACCCGGCCACCGTGCGCGACGCGCTCACCCACATCCGCCGGCTCACCCAGCGCGCCGCGCGCACCACCGCGCAGCTGCTCGCGCTGACCCGCGCGCAGGCGCCGTCGACCGACACGGTGGAGCACGTGCCGCTGGAGCTCACCCGGCTGATCCCCGAGGCGGTGATGCAGCGCGTGCACGAGGCGCTGGCGGCCGGCGTGGACCTCGGCTACCAGGGGCCTGAGCAGGCGCTAAGCATCGACGGTCATGCTGCCAGCTTGCACGACCTGCTGGACAACCTGATCGACAACAGCATCCGCTACGCCGGCCGCGGCAGCACCGTCACCGTGAGCCTGCAGGCGCGGCCCGACGGCGGCGCCAACCTGCTGGTCGAGGACAACGGCCCGGGCGTGCCGCCCGAACTGCTGCCGCGGCTCAGCGAGCGCTTCTTCCGCGCGCCGGGAACCAACGAGGAAGGCAGCGGTCTGGGGCTGGCGATCGTGCAGCGCATCGCCGAGCGCCACCACGCCGAGGTGAGCTACCGGCTCGGCGAGGAGCGCGGCCTGTGCGTGGAGGTGCGCTTCCCGCCGCCGCGCGCCCGCGACGGCGGGGCGCTGCCGCCGCGCTGACAGCCCCCGCACCCGGCCTGTATCCTTGTGCGGATTCGCACGGTCCTTATCCGCGCCTCCATCATCCAAAGATTTTCCTGACCTGACCGTGGCCCTGACCCCCATCGACAACTCCGGACGTCGCACCGGCCCCGCAACACGTGGTGGCCGGCATGGCTGAGGCCAGCAGCGTGCCGCTGCGCCGCCTGCGCGCGACCCTGCTCGGCGCGGCCATCGCCCTCGCCGGCTGCTCGGTGGCGATGCCGAAGCTGGAGCCGCCGATCCCCGCGCAATGGCAGCATGCGCAAGCGGCGCAGGCGGCCGCGCCGGCCAACCTGCGCAGCTGGTGGCGCGCGTTCGGCGATACCGCCCTGGATGCGCTGGTCGACCAGGCCCTGGCGCACAACCTCGACGTGGCGCAGGCGGCCGAGCGGCTGCGCGCCGCGCGCATCCTGCAGCGCCATGCCGGCGCGCGCTACCTGCCCTCGTTGAGCGCCCGTACCGAACAGACGATCGACCCGGACGCCAGCGCCTCCTACCTGGTGTCCGGCTTCGACGCCACCTGGGAACTCGGCCTGTTCGGCCGCGCCCAAGGCACCCGCCGCGAGGCGCAGGGCACGCTGGACGCCGGCGCGGCCGAGCTGCAGGCCGCGCGCGTGTCGCTGGTGGCCGAGGTGGTGCGCAACTGGATCGAATTGCGCGCCGCCCAGCGGCAGGAACAGCTGCTGCAGCAGATCGGCGAACTGCGCCAGCACCAGCTCGACCTGCTCAAGGTGCGCCAGCGCCTGCAGCTGGCGCCGCCCGGCGCGGTGGATCAGGCGCAGGCGGCGGCCGCGCAGGCCAACGCCGCGCTGGCGGCGCCGCGCGCGGCGATCAACGCCGCGGCGCAGCGGCTGGCCGTGCTGCTGGGCCAGAATCATCCCGATCCGGCCTGGCTGCAGCCCGGCCCGCAACCGCAGCTCGGCGCATGGGCCTTGCCCGGCACGCCGGCCGAACTGCTGCGCACGCGCCCCGAGATCGCCCGCGCCGAAGCCGACGTGCTGCGCGCCGCCGGCGAGCTGGGCCTGGCCCATGCCGACCGCTTTCCCAAGCTCGGCCTCGGCGGTTCGATGATCTGGGCCGGCGACCTCAACAACAACCGGAAATATTCCGTCTCCAACGGGCTGGTCTCGATAGGCCCGCTGTTCGACATGCCGCTGTTCGACTGGGGCCTGCGCGCCGCCGCCGAACACGCCAAGTCGCACGAGCTGAAGGCCAGCGTGCTGGCCTACCGGCAGGCCGTGCTGCAGGGCGTGGCCGAGGTGGAAACCGCGCTGGGCACGCTGCAGCAGCAGCAGCAGCGCGAGCAGCACAGCCAGGACGCCTGGCAGGCGTTGCAGCGCGTCGACGGCACGCTGGCGACCCGCGTGCGGCTGAAGCTGGACAGCCCGCTGGCGCTGGCCGACGGCCGGCTCGCCGCCGAGCAGGCCGCGCTCGAACTGGCCGACGCGCGCGCCAGCCGCAGCCTCGCCTACGTGGCGCTGTTCAAGGCGCTGGGCGGCGCGCCGCTGCCGCCGGAGGAGGCGCCGGACACGCATATCGAGAAAGCCGCCGAGGCGTCGCCCTGATGGTCGCCCTGGCGCGCAAGACCCTGGTCTACGAATGGCGGCGCTTCCTGCCCGCCATGCTCGCGGTGGGCTTCGCCGGCCTGCTGCAGCTGCTGCAGCTGGCGCTGGTGCTGGGCATCTTCGGCGCCACCAGCGTCTACATCACCGGCTCCTCCGCCGACGTGTGGGTCGGCTTCCCCGGCACGCAGAGCGTGGGCTCCGGCCGCTCGATCGACGCCAACGTGGAGTCGCGCGTGCTGATGGACCCCGCGGTGACGCGGGTGGAGCCCTACGTGTGGGTGGACGGCGACTGGCGCGGCGCCGGCGAAACCGGCGGCATGTCGGTGTTCGTCTCCGGCATCGATCCCGCCGCCGACGGCCTGATGTTCTCCAAGGTGCTGCCGCCCGCGCTGCGCGAGCGGCTGGCCGAACCGGACGCGGTGATCGTGGACCGCGCCGACCTCGACAAGCTGGGCGTGGCGCTGGACCAGACCGCCACCATCAACGGCCACCGCGTGCGCGTGGTGGGCATCAGCCACGGCCTGCGCGGGCTGGGCGGGATCAACGTGATCGCCTCGCTGGACACCGCGCGCCGGCTCGACAACGACGCCGCCGACAACGGCCCCACCTACCTCGTCGCCAAGCTGCGCGATCCGCAGCAGGCCGAGACGGTGGCGGCGCGCCTGCGCGGCAGCAGCGAGTTCGGCCCCTACACCACCTGGAGCGCCGCCGACTTCGCGCACATCTCCGTGCTGTATTGGCTGTTCGACACCGGCGCCGGCGCCGGCGTGCTGTTTCTTGCCGGCATCGTGTTCCTGGTCGGCGCGGTGATCACCAGCCAGACCCTGGTCGGCGCGGTGCAGGGCTCGGTGCGCGAGTACGCCACGCTCAACGCGCTGGGCGTGGGCGTGGGCGCGCTGCGCAAGGTGGTGCTGGAGCAGGCGTTCTGGGTCGGCGCGCTGGGCCTGTTCGGCGCCAGCGTGCTCGGCGTGCTGCTGCTGCTGCTGGCGCGCAGCCAGGACGTGCCGGTGGTGCTCGGGCCGCTGGCCGCGTTCGCCTGCATCGCGCTGGTGATGGGCCAGGCCGCGGTGTCCGGCGTGGCCGCGATGCGCAGCATGCGCCGCATCGATCCCGCGACCCTGCTGAGGTAGCCGCGCGATGCCATCCGCCACCGCTCCCCTGGCAACGCCGCGCGCACCGGTGATCGAAGCCGACCACGTGTGCAAGGCCTTCGTCTCCGGCAAGCTGCGCACCCCGGTGCTCAACGGCCTGTCGCTGAGCATCGACCCGGGCGAACTCACCCTGATCTCCGGCCCCTCCGGCTGCGGCAAGAGCACACTGCTCGCCATCCTCAGCGGCCTGCAGAAGGTGGACAGCGGCCGCGTGCGCGCGCTGGGCAGCGAGCTGGGCCAGCTCGACCTGCGCGCGCTGGAGCATTTCCGCCTGCAGCACACCGGCTTCGTGTTCCAGGGCTTCAACCTGTTCCCCGCGCTCACCGCGCTGGAGCAGGTGGAGTTGCCGCTCAACCACATGGGCCTGTCGAAGCAGGAAGCGCGCGAACGCGCCCGCCGCTCGCTGGAGGAAGTGGGCCTGTCCCACCGCATCAAGCTGCGTCCCTCGGAACTCTCCGGCGGCGAGAAACAGCGCGTGGCGATCGCCCGCGCGCTGGCCAAGGAGCCGGAGCTGCTGTTCGCCGACGAGCCCACCAGCGCGCTGGACGCCGCCAACGGCCAGGTCATCATCGACATCCTGCACACCATCGCCCACACCCACGGCACCACCGTGCTGTGCGTGAGCCACGACCCGCGCCTGGTCGCCCACTCCGACCGCGTGCTGGCGATGGAAGATGGCCGCATTCTCAGCGACCGGCGCCATGGCGCCGACGCCCCCAAGGAACCCACGCCATGACGCCGACCGCTCCCCGTCCGTCCTCGCCCGCGCGCCTCGCGGCGCTGCTGCGGCCCGCCGGATGCGCACTGGCCGCCACGCTGCTGCTCGCCGGCTGCTCCAGGAATGCGGAACCGCCCGCCGCGCCGGCCGCCGCCAACCACTACGCCGCGGTGGCGCGCGGCCGCGTGGACATCGAAGGCGGCCTGCTCGCGCTGGCGATGCCGCGCGAAGGCACGCTCGCCAGCGTCGCCGTGCATGAAGGCGAAACGGTGAAACAGGGCCAGCTGCTGGCCGCGCTGGACACCCGCCCCGCCCAGCTCGCGGTGGATGCCGCCCAGGCGCAACTCGAACAGGCGCAGGCCCAGCTCAAGCTGCTCGACATCAAGCAGGCCGCCGCCAAACAGCGCGCGCAGCGCCTCGCCGCCGCCGCCGCCGCCGGCGCGGGCGACGGCCAGAGCGCGGACGACGCCCGCGAAGCCAGCCAGCAGCTCGACGCCGAACGCGGCGCCGACCAGGCCGCATTGGCCATGGCCGCGCAGAAGCTGGCCGAGGCGAAGTACGAACTGGCCCAGCGCAGCCTGCACGCCCCGTTCGACGCCGTGGTGGTGCACGTGGCCGCCCAGCCCGGCGCCAGCGTCTCGCCCACCGCCGGCCCGCTGTTCACCCTGCTGCCGAACAAGCCGCGCATCGTGCGCGCCGAACTCAACGAAAGCTTCATCGCCGCGGTGCAGCCCGGCATGCGCGCCGACGTGGTCGCCAACGACGACGCCGAAAACGGCCACTGGAGCGCCCACGTGCTGCGCATCGGCCAGGTCTACGGCCCGGCCACGCTGGAAAACGACCCGCAGATCCGCGCCAACGCGCGCACCGTGGAATGCGTGCTCGCCTTCGACCAGCCCGAGCAGCAGCTGCGCATCGGGCAGCGGGTGATCGTGCGGTTCCTGCCCGACGGCAAGCGCTGACGCGCTCTGCTCCCTCTCTCCTCCGGGGAGAGGGTTGAGGTGAGGGGGCGGGTGCTCGCGACAACCTTTCGATTCTGCACCTTGGCTCGCCTGCGGCGGGCTTTCGCTCGGGTGCTTACGCAAGCGACAAAGCGGTTTCGGACGCCTGCCGGCGCCCGAGTCACTTCTCTTTGCTGGCCCAAAGAGAAGTAACCAAGAGAAATGGCCTGATTCAATCCGCCGACCCTACAAGCCCGCCGTGTCGAGGGGATTGGACCAGCGCTCGTCGCCGCGTCGCCCTACAACGGCCATCCCGCGACGTATCTGGAAACTGAGGAACAAAGCTTCGCAGCGCTTCGCCTCGCCTGGCGTCGTGTCTCCCTCCCCTGCGTGCAGGGGAGGGTTGGGGTGGGGTGCTCTTGATCTTGCTGTTGCTTCTGCGCGCTGGGAGCGCGCTGCTTTACCCGGGGCCCCTCGGCGACGGTGAGGCGGGGACGAGTAGGCCGCGCAGCGGGCGTTGCCAGGGAGGGCAACGCCTTTTCGACCGGGCAGGAAGCCCGGCCGAAAAGCCCGGCCCCGACTCACGGACTTTCCGTCCATGGATGGACGGAAAGCGTCGCCGCGGGGTGTCGTTTTCTCTTGGCTACTTCTCTTTTGAACAAGCAAAAGAGAAGTAGCTCGGGCGCCGGCAGGCGACCGAAACCGCTTTGTCGCTTGCGAAAGCGCGAGAGCAAACGCCTTGCTCCCCAACCTCGCCAACAGGCGAGAAAACCCCTCACCCACATGCCGCCCTGCGGCTCTCCCGATGCGGCGGATAGTAGGCGAACACGCGGGTGTCGCTGCCGTAGAAATTCATGTCGTCGATGTGCTCGCCGCCGAGGCGTTCGGCCACGCGGTCGGAGGCTTCGTTGCCCACGCGCACGAGGCTGATCACCCGCGGTGCGTGCAGCTGGTTCCAGGCGAAGTCGAGCACGGCGATGCCGGCTTCGGTGGCGTAGCCATGGTGGCGGTGTTCGGGCTTGAGCATCCAGCCCAGTTCCAGGTCGGGCCAGCCTTCGGGGCAGAACAGGCCGGCGCGGCCCACGAATTCGCCGCTGTGCTTCAGTTCCAGCGCCCACATGCCGTAGCCGCGCAGCTGCCAGTGGCCGAGCAGCATCGCCAGCGAGCGCCAGGCGTTGGTGCGGTCCAGCGGCTGGCCGTCACCGATGAAACGGGTGCTGTCCGGGTCGGCCAGCATGGCGGCGTAGTCGTCGAAATGGCGCTCGGTGAGCGCGGTCAGGCGCAGGCGCGCCGTCTCGATTACAGGGATGTCGATCATGTCGAATCAGCAAGCAGGTGCCGTGCCATGGAGCCTGCCCATGATCCCCAAGCGCGAGGTGTTGGGGATCATGGGCAGGCTCCCAGCAGCGCGGCGAGCGCACGGGTGCTCGAAGCGAGGCTCTCGTGCCATGGCAAGCCGATGATTGTCTCACCGGTGGCCGCATCCGCAAAATCCTCGGCCTCGCCGGGCGGCAGCAGGTGGCGGTAGTCCACCGTGATCTCGGTGTCGGCGGGCAGGTCGGCCAGCGCGAACACGAAGCCCAGGTGCCACAGGCCGTTGGGCTGGAAACTGTGGTTGATGTAGCACTCGTCGGGCCAGTCCGGTGAGACCGTGTAGCGGTCCTCGAACCAGCGCGCGCTGGCGTACTTCAGCTGCGCCAGTTCCGGCGCGTCGAACTCGGCGTGGCGGTAGGTGCGGTCGATCTGGTCGGGCGCGGTGACGATGCTGCCGGCGCGCACGGCCTCGGCCAGGAACAGGCCCTTGCCGGCACCGGGGATGCGCGAGGGTGCGATGCGGTAGCGCGGCAGGATCATGGCGAAGCCGGCAAAAACGGGGCGCCAGTGTAGTGCCTGCCGCGCGGCCTGCGGCCGGCGGCTGACGCCGGCTTGCTAGAATGGCCCTTTTCCGTCGCTTTGGAGCCACCCATGGATACCGCCCGCCTTTCCCGTTTCGTCGGCCAGCTGTGGGACGACGAGATCGTGCCGAAGCTGGTGGAGTACATCCGCATCCCCAACAAGTCGCCGATGTTCGACAAGGAGTGGAAGGCGCACGGCCACATGGACGCCGCGGTGAAGCTGATGAGCGACTGGGCGAAGGCCAAGCTGGCCGCGCTGCCGGGCGCCACGCTGGAGGTGGTGGAGCTGGAGGGCCGCACGCCGCTGATCTATATCGAGGTGCCGGGGCAGGGCGACGACACCGTGGTGCTGTACGGCCACCTCGACAAGCAGCCGGAGATGACCGGCTGGGCCGAGGGCCTGGGCCCGTGGACGCCGGTGCTGAAGGGCGACAAGCTCTACGGCCGCGGCGGCGCCGACGACGGCTACGCGATCTTCGGCTCGCTGGCGGCGCTCTTGGCTTTGCACGAGCAGGGCGTGCCGCACGCGCGCTGCGTGATCCTGATCGAGGCCTGCGAGGAATCGGGCAGCTACGACCTGCCGTTCCACGTCGACCACCTCGCCGCGCGCATCGGCAACCCCTCGCTGGTGGTGTGCCTGGATTCGGGCTGCGGCAACTACGAGCAGCTGTGGCTCACCACCTCGCTGCGCGGCATGACCGGCGGCAACCTCACCGTGAAGGTGCTGGACGAGGGCGTGCATTCGGGCGACGCCTCCGGCGTGGTGCCGTCGAGCTTCCGCATCCTGCGCGAGATCCTGTCGCGGCTGGAGGATCCGGAAACCGGCACGATCAAGCCGAAGGAGCTCTACGTCGAGATCCCCGCCCAGCGCGTGGAGCAGGCCAGGCACGCGGCCGAGGTGCTGGGCACCGACATCTACAGCAAGTTCCCCTGGGCCGAGGGCATGCAGCCGGTGACCAAGGAGCTGCCGGAGCTGGTGCTCAACCGCACCTGGCGCCCGCAACTCGCGGTGACCGGCATCGGCGGCATCCCGCCCTTGGACAGCGCCGGCAACGTGCTGCGCCCGTTCACCGCGGTGAAGCTCAGCCTGCGCGTGCCGCCCACGCTGGACGCGAAAAAGGCCGGCCAGTTCTTGAAGCAACTGCTGGAAAAGGACCCGCCCTACGGCGCCACCGTCACCTTCGACCTGGAGAAGGACGGCAGCGGCTGGAACGCGCCCGCGCTGTCGCCGTGGCTGGAGCAGGCGGTGACCGAGGCCTCGCAGCACCACTTCGGCGCGCCGGCCACCTACATGGGCGAGGGCGGCTCGATCCCGTTCATGGGCATGCTGGGCGAGAAATTCCCCCGGGCGCAGTTCCTCATCACCGGCGTGCTCGGCCCGCACTCCAACGCGCACGGCCCGAACGAGTTCCTGCACATCCCCACCGGCAAGAACGTCACCGCGGTGGTGGCCGAGGTGGTGGCGAAGCATTACGCGCAGGGTTGACGTTTCTCCCCTCTCCCGCTTGCGGGAGAGGGGCAGGGGAGAGGGCGCTTTGGCTTCTGTGCACGACGGCCCTCTCCCCCAACCCCTCTCCCACGCGTGGGAGAGGGGAGTCGGATATGTAGAGGGTTTATCGCCATGGACCACTCCCATCTCGCCGCCAACTGGGCCGACATCCGCCATCGGGTGGACGAGGCCTGTCGTGCCGCCGGGCGCGATCCATCCGAGGTTGCCATCCTGCCGGTCAGCAAGACCTTCGGTCCCGAGGTGGTGCGCGCGGCGATGGCGCTGGGCCTCACCCGCTTCGGCGAGAACAAGGTGCAGGAGATCCGCGACAAGGCGCGGGCGCTGCCCGATGCCGGCATCCAGTGGGTGATGATCGGACACCTGCAGACCAACAAGGCCAAGGACGTGGCGCGGCTGGCCAGCGAGGTGCAGTCGCTGGATCGGCCGGAGCTGGCCGAGGCGCTGGATCACCGGCTGCGGATCGAGGGGCGCACGATCGACGTGCTGGTGCAGGTGAAGACCTCCACCGAGGAGTCGAAGTACGGCCTGCCGCCGGCCGAGCTGCCGGCCTTCCTCGATCGCCTCGCCCGCTACGACACGATGCGTGTGCGCGGCCTGATGACGCTGGCCATCCACACCCAGGTGCCGGAGGAGATCCGCGCCTGCTTCCGCCAGCTGCGCGAGCTGCGCGACGCCGCCATCGCCCGCGGCCACGACATCCCGCGCCTCTCGATGGGCATGAGCGGCGACTTCCCCATCGCGATCGCCGAGGGCGCCACCGAGGTGCGCATCGGCACCGCGATCTTCGGGCGCCGCCCCACTTCGGACAGCTTTTACTGGCCCGAAACCGGGCAGTAAGCCGGCGGATGCCGGCTCGCTGGCACAAGTTTCGGAAAAATCTGATGTTTTCCGGAGTGTGATCGGTGTAACGGCGTTTGCGAACGACGGGGTTCAATTAACTTCGATCCAACAACCACCCCGATTCGTCTTGGTATGGTCAACCCTTCGTCACGTCGTCTGCACGCCAGGCGGCACCTCCGAGAACCGTCGTAGGGGTTTCTGCCTCATGCCAATCCAGCGATTGACCGGTGTTGCCGCACTCGTTTCGATGCTGCTGTTCGCCATCCCCGCGCATGCCGAAACCCGTGGCGTCGCCCAGCTTCCGCTCATCGCCGGTGCCGCCTCCGCTTCCCCGCTGTCGCTGAACCAGCTGCCCATCCTCAACCCCTCGCCGATGCTCGCCGCGCCCAGTGCGCCGAGCTTCGCCGGCGCGACGCCGGCCTTCGGCGCCGGCCGCAGCCTGCTGGCGCCGGTGGAATCCGCCCCGGCCAAGGCCGACGACGCCAAGCCCGCCGCCAGCCAGGCCGACGACCAAGCCGGCAACGACCAGGCCGACGGCCCGGCCGAGACCATCACCGACCTGCGCAAGGCGCTGATCGGGCTGGCGATGAACCTGCGCGACGTGCGCTACGTGCGCGGCGGCCACAGCCCGAGCACCGGCTTCGATTGCAGCGGCTTCGTGCGCTACGTGTTCGCCCATGCGATCGGCGTGCAGCTGCCGACCAACTCCGCCTCGCAGTTCCTCGCCGGGCTCAAGGTGAAGCGCGCCGACATGAAGCCGGGCGACCTGGTGTTCTTCCACACCGGCGGCCGCCATCACCGCATCTCCCACGTGGGCATCTACATCTCCAACGGCCGCTTCATCCACGCGCCCACCTACGGCAAGGCGGTGCAGATCTCCAGCCTCGACGAGGCCTACTGGGCCAAGCATTTCGTGGGCGCCAAGCGTCCCGAGGGCATGCTGGCGGCCGCTGGCAAGGGCTGATTCTTTATCGATGCGATCATCCCTGATCGCGAGAATCAAACGGGCGGCCATCCATGGCCGCACTCTTCACGATTATTGCGATCGTCCTTGATCGCGAGCGTCAAACGAGCGGCCATCCATGGCCGCACTCCTCAGTCATTGCGATCACTCCCTGATCGCAGTCGTGTGCCTTTCCGTACATGACCGCGGGGTATGCAGCCGTTACGCTAGCGTCTTTGCCCCTGTCGCCGGGGCTTCGACGGATTGAACATGCCGAATCTCCCGCCGGTCACCCGTTACCTGCTGATCGCCAACGTGGTGGTGTTCGCATTGCAGCAGCTGTTGCCGGATGCGGGTTCGCTGGCCCTCGTCGCCAACTTCGCGTTGTGGCCGCTGGGGCCTTCGCCGTACTCCAACGTGGCCGGGTTCGAGCCGTGGCAGCTGGTGACGTATGCCTTCATGCACGGCGGCTACGAGCACATCCTGTTCAACATGTTCGGCCTGTGGATGTTCGGCGGGGTGATCGAGCGCACCTTCGGCGCGCGCAACTACACGATCTACTACTTCGTCTGCGCGATCGTGGCGGCGCTGGCGCAGCTGTTGGTGGTGAAGTACTTCACCCACGGCTTCTATCCCACCCTCGGCGCCTCGGGCGCGCTGTTCGGCCTGCTGCTGGCGTTCGGCATGCTGTATCCGCAGGAGAAGATGTTCCTGATCTTCCTGCCGATCCCGATGCCGGCGTGGCTGTTCGTGATCGGCTACGCGGCGGTGGAACTGGTGCTGGGCGTCACCGGCACCCAGGCCGGCGTGGCGCACTTCGCGCACCTGGGCGGCATGGTCGGCGGCTATGTCATGATCCAGTACTGGCGCGGCCGCCTGCCGCTGAAACCGCAGCGCCGGCTGTTGCGCTGATCATCTAGGAAACCCATGAGCCACGACCTGCAGCGCCGCCTCACGCCGCGCCACATCACCTTCATGGCGCTGGGCATGTGCATCGGCGCGGGCC
>OFTY01000272.1_pt1 | contig 48073 bp, 42 predicted proteins | sample 1775061 | NCBI WGS metagenome assembly OFTY01 (sample SAMN08195773, study PRJEB24354) | sludge metagenome | isolation source: sludge from phenol fed wastewater aerobic bioreactor B | place: India: Nagpur | collected 2016-09-16 | reverse complement strand
CCGCCCTTCGGGCCGGCTTCGCCGTTCGCCACCGCTCCTGCGGTGGCGTGGGCCAGCAAAGAGAAGTGACTCGGGCGTCGGCAGGCGACCGAAACCGCTCTGTTCCTTGCGAAAGCACGCGAGCAAAAGCACGCAAGCAATCGCTCCTCTCGCACAAGTGAGAGCGGGGCCGAACCCGCATGAGCCGAGCACCCGAAAGCCCGCCGCAGGCGGCACCTTCTACCTTTCGATGACCCGCCGAAACGGCGGCAACGCCCGCAGCATCCCCGCGCCGTAGCGCTTGGTGACCACGCGGCGATCCAGCAACACGATGCGCCCGCTGTCGCTCTCGTTGCGGATCAGGCGGCCGCAGTACTGGGTGAGCAGGCGCGTGGCCTCGGGGATGCTGACCTCGATGAAGGGGTTGCGGCCGCGCGATTCCAGCCATTCCGCGTAGGTGGCGCCGACCGGATCGGTGGGCACGGCGAACGGCAGCTGGGTGATGACCACGGTCTCGCACAGCTTGCCGGGCAGGTCCAGGCCTTCGCCGAAGCTGGCGAGGCCGAACAGTGTGCTGCCGCGGCCCGCTTCGATGTCCGCGACGTGCTCGGCGATCAGCTGCGCCTTGCCCAGCGAGCCCTGCGCGCGCACCTTGCGCACCTTGTCGATCGGCAGCTTCTGCAGCACGCGGTCGAGCTTGGCGCGCGAGGTGAACAGCACGAGGTTGCCGGCGTTCCAGTCGAGGTGTTCGGCCAGCCAGTCGCTGATCGCCTGCGCGTGTTCCTCGCGCGCGTCGGGCAGGGCGGCGAGGGCGGGCACTTGCAGTTGTGCCTGCGCGGTGAGGTCGAACGGCGAGGGCAGGCTCAGCGTCACCGCGTCGTCGGGCAGGCCCACGGCGTCGGCGTAGCCGCGGAAGTTGCCGCCCGCGCTCAGCGTGGCCGAGGTCAGCGCCACGCCGCTGGCGTTGCCCCACAGCACGTTGCGCAGCAGGCCGGCGGCGGACACCGCCGAGGCATGGCAGACCAGTTGCTGGTCGCTGCCGAGCGTGACCCAGCGCGCCAGCGGCGGCGCGTGCTCCGGATCCTCCATCGACCAGGCCTGCCAGCAGGCGGCCTGCTTGCCGATGCGTTCCAGCGCGATGCCCAGTTCGCGCGACAGCGCTTCCTGGGTGGGGCCGCCGTCGGTCATCTCCACCACCGCGCGGCGCACCGCGGCGAGCCAGCGCTGCACTTCGCCGGTCTGCAGGCCGAGCAGGCGCGCGTGTTCGATCCAGGCTTCGGGCAGGCGGCCCAGCGAGCCGCGGTACATCGGCTCGTTCTCGGCGGGATCGGGCAGCCAGCCGAGGCGGATTTCCTTTTCCAGCGCTTCCAGCGCGTCGCTCAATGCCTGCAGCTTCGCGTCGCCGGCGTCGAGCGTGAGCTTGCCGAGGTTTTCCTTGTCGGTGAGCGAATAGGCCGCGTGCACCTGGCGGCCGAGCCGGCTCAGCTGGCGCACGGTGGCGGCCAGCGGCACTTCGGCGGCGCCGCGGTCGATCGCCTTGCCGGGGATGTGGTGGGCCTCGTCGAACACGTACAGCGTCTCGTCCGGGCGCGGCAGGATCACGCCGCCCCAGGCTGGTTCGGGACCTCCATCGCTCTCGCCCGGCATGGTGAGGTCGGCCAGCACCAGGTCCTGGTTCGCCACGATGATCTCGGCGTCGTCCACCGCGCGGCGCGCGGCGAAGAACGGGCAGATCATGAACTGGCCGCACTTGCGGTTGGTGCAGCCGCCGGCGCTGGTGGTGAGCATGGGGCGCAGCAGCTCGCTCACCGGCTCGGGCGCGCTGTCCATGTCGCCGTTCCATTTGTTTTCGTCGAAGGCCTGGGCGAGTTTCGACAGCGCCTGCTTGTCGCGCTCGGCGGGCGGCTTGCTCCACAGCGCGAGGTCGGCGTCGAAACCGAAGCTCGACTGCGCCGAGCCGGCAAGGCTGTTGCGCGCCATCGCCAGGTTGCGCGGGCACAGGTAGCGGCCGCGGCCCTTGGCCAGCGCCACCTTGGCCTGGTGGCCGGAGAGCTGCAGGTAGAGCGGGATGTCGCGCTCCACCAGCTGCTCCTGCAGCGCCACGGTGGCGGTGGCGATCAGGAGCTTCTTCTTCTGCGCGCGCGCCACCGCGTGGCCGGCGATCAGGTAGGCCATCGACTTGCCGGTGCCGGTGGGCGCCTCGATCGCGGCGACGCCGCCCGCGCAGGCCAGCGCCTTTGCCACCTCGGCGATCATCCTTCCCTGCGCGGCGCGCGGGCGGAAGCCGGGCAGGCCGTCCTTCAGGCGCGCGTAAGCGGCGCGGATCGCGTCCTTGGTGGTGTCGGCAAGCATGGGCCGGCCATGATACAGGGCCGGCGCCGCGGATCAGCGCGTGCCGCGCACCACGATGGTCTTGCCGGAGACGTCGATCATGCGCTGCTCTTCCAGCTGCTTGAGCACGCGGCCGACCATCTCGCGCGAGCAGCCCACGATGCGGCTCACTTCCTGGCGCGAGATGCGGATCTGGGTGCCTTCGGGGTGGGTCATCGCGTCCGGCTCCTCGCACAGGTCGAGCAGGGTGCGCGAGATGCGGCTGGTGACGTCCATGAAGGCCATCCGGCTCACCTGGCGCGAGGTGCGCAGCAGGCGGTTGGTGAGCTGGGCGCCGATCGCGAACAGGATCTTCGGGCATTCCTCCTGCAGCGGCCCCTTCATCAGCTGGAACAGGCGCTCGTAGCTGACCTCGGCCATCTCGCACACGCTGCGCGTGCGCACCACCGATTCGCGCTGGGACTGCTCCACGAACAGCCCCATCTCGCCGATGAACTGGCCGCGGTTGATGTAGGCGAGGATCAGCTCGCGGCCCTGTTCGTCCTCGGTGCACACCGCGAGCGAGCCGTCGACCACGTAGTACAGCGTGTTGGCCGGGTCGCCGGGGCGGATGATCGCGGTCTTGCTCGGGTAGCGGCGGCGGTGGCAGAGCGCGAGGAAGCGCTCCATCGAGGCCGGGTCCGGTGCGAAGGCGAGCGGCGCCTGGGAGCGTTCGAAGGCCTGCTGAAGCTGGTATTTGAGTAGCGCCACGGTGTCTGGTTCCCCTTGTGTTGTGGCCCTGCGTGCCTTCCGGGGCTGAGGGCTGCATCGATCGGCTGTCGGTCGCGCGCCGTTGCCGGCGGCGGGTTCACGCGGGACGCGCGCAAGCGGTGGAAACTTGCGCGACGTCCGGCAGGTCGTCGTTGCGGACGGGGTTGGCGCACGAGATGCGCCGCGGCTTGCCGCGGGCCCGGCCCCTGGCCTTCCCCGATCGGCCCATTATGGCAAACCCGGACAGATTGACGCGGGTTCAGTTTTCCCCGATTTTGCCGCATACTTCGCAGTCTTTCACTCGTGGCCGCCGGTCGCGGGTCGTTCGCCGGGTCGCGGGAGACAAGGGTCCCCGCGCTCCGAATCCCAGCGGGGACCCTTGGTGCTAACCCGCCTCATCTGCTGACCGTGATCCGGTCATGGAGAGTCGCCGTGGTCAAGCCGCTTCCGCGCCTGCGCCTGCAGGGCTTCAACAACCTCACCAAGGCGCTGAGCTTCAACATCTACGACATCTGCTACGCGGTGTCGGAAGAACAGCGCCAGCGCTACATCGAGTACATCGACGAGCAGTACGACGCCGACCGCCTCACCCAGATCCTCACCGACGTGGCCGAGATCATCGGCGCGAACATCCTCAACGTGGCCCGCCAGGACTACGACCCGCAGGGCGCCTCGGTGACCATCCTGATCTCCGAGGAGCCGGTGGTGGAGAAGCTGGGCCGCGACTCGATCGCGGGCGCGGTGGTGGCGCACATGGACAAGAGCCACATCACTGTCCACACCTATCCGGAAACCCACCCGCACAACGGCATCGCCACCTTCCGCGCCGACATCGACGTGGCCACCTGCGGCGTGATCTCGCCGCTGAAGGCGCTGAACTACCTGATCGACAGCTTCGAGTCGGACATCGTGGTGTGCGACTACCGCGTGCGCGGCTTCACCCGCGACGTGAAGGGCAAGAAGCACTTCATCGACCACAAGATCAACTCGGTGCAGGACTACCTGGCGCGCCACATCCGCCAGAAGTACGAGATGTTCGACGTCAACGTGTACCAGGAAAACATCTTCCACACGAAGATGCACGTGAAGGACTTCGACCTCGACACCTACCTGTTCGACGCCCACGCCGACGACCTCTCGTTCAAGGAGCGCCAGCGCATCGAGTCGCTGCTGCGCCGCGAGATCGAGGAGCTGTTCCACGGCCGCAACCTGATGTAGCCGGGATTCGGGATGACGGGATTGGGGATTCGGAAAAGCGCGGTGGCGCGAGCTTGCGGCTCTTGCGAATCCGAATCCCGCCGCGCGTGAGCGTCGCTCACACGCGGTACGCCACCGTCTTCATCACCATCGAGCTGGCGTGCATCAGCTGCGGGATCGGGAACGGCAAGGCGATGCCGCCGCGCGCCTGCGCGGCCTGCGCATGGCGCACTTCCTCCGCCTGCATCTGCGCCAGCACGGCGCGCGAGCGTGCGTCCTGCGCGGGCAGGCGTTCCAGGTGCTCGGCCAGGTGCGCCTCCACCTGGCGCTCGGTTTCCACCACGAAGCCCAGGCTCACCGGGTCGCCGGCCAGTGCGGCCAGTGCGCCGATCGCGTAGCTGCCCGCGTACCACAGCGGATTGAGCAGGCTGGGGCGGCTGTCCAGCTCCTGCAGCCGTTCGGCGCACCAGGCGAGGTGGTCGGTTTCCTCGGCGGCGGCGTGCAGCAGGTGTTCGCGATTCTCCGCGTGGCGCGCGAACGCGGCCTGGCCGTCGTATAGCGCCTGCGCGCAGACCTCGCCGGTGTGGTTCACGCGCATCAGGCCGGCGGCGTGGCGGCGCTCGGCGTCGTCCAGCTCCGCGCGGGGCGTGCCGTGCGCGGGCGAGGCGCGGTTCGCCGCCGGCGCGCCGGCCACCGTCTCCAGCGCGCGTTCGATGCCGGCCAGCAGGCGATCCAGCGGGCCGAGCGTGCGTGCGTTCATGGGCGATCCTCCGGTGGGATGCGGCGGCCAGGGTGGGGGGACTATGCAAGCGCCGCGTGACGCATGCTATCATTGCCAGCTCACAGGCCACCTGTCGGTGGACTTGCGCAGGCGATGACGGCTCCGCTATCATCTCGCGCCTTTGCTTCACCGATTATTGTGCAACCGCCCTCGCCGGCGGCATACGGGTATCTCGAAATGAAAACTTTCAGCGCCAAGGCAGAAAGCGTCAAGCGCGACTGGTTCGTGGTCGACGCCACGAACAAGACGCTCGGTCGCCTGTCGACCGAAATCGCGCGTCGCCTGCGCGGCAAGCACAAGCCGGAGTTCACCCCGCACGTCGACACCGGCGACTACATCGTCGTGGTCAACGCGCAGAAGGTGGCGGTCACCGGCGCGAAGCTGGACGACAAGATGTACCACCGCTTCACCGGCTACGTCGGCAATCTCAAGACCACCAGTCTGAAGGACCTGCTGGCCACCCACCCGGAGCGCGTGATCGAGATCGCCGTCAAGGGCATGCTGCCGAAGAACGCGTTGGGCCGCGAGATGTACCGCAAGCTCAAGGTGTACGGCGGCGCCGAGCATCCGCACGCTGCGCAGCAGCCCCAGGCGCTGGAAGTTTAAGGAACCATCATGGCGATTCAGCAGAATTACGGCACCGGCCGCCGCAAGACCTCCGCCGCCCGCGTGTTCCTGCGCAAGGGCACCGGCGCGATCGAAGTCAACGGCAAGACGCTTGAGCAGTTCTTCGGTCGCGAGACCTCGCGCATGATCGTGCGCCAGCCGCTCGAACTGACCCAGAACGTCGACAAGTTCGACATCAAGGTCACCGTCGAAGGCGGCGGCATCACCGGTCAGGCCGGCGCGATCCGCCTCGGCATCGCCCGTGCGCTGATCGAGTACGATGAAACCTTGAAGTCGCCGCTGCGCAAGGCCGGCTTCGTGACCCGCGACGCCCGCGAAGTCGAGCGCAAGAAGGTCGGCCTGCACAAGGCCCGCCGCGCCACCCAGTTCTCGAAGCGCTAACCGCGCTCCGACGTGCGGCGCTTCAGGTCAGAGCGCGCCGCACGGCAAGGGTTTTGGGAGATCGTCTAATGGTAGGACTGCAGACTCTGACTCTGCCTATCTAGGTTCGAATCCTAGTCTCCCAGCCAACACGCAAAAAGCCCGCCGAAAGGCGGGCTTTTTGCGTGTTGGCTGGGAGACTTTCCGGACTCGAACCTTCGTTCGACAATTTTGTCAGGAACAAAATTGGACAGCGCGCCAGCGCTGGCCCCGTAGCGCGTAGCGCGGAGGGGTGAGCCCCATGGATGGGGCGAACAATCCTAATCTCCCAAGTTGCCGGTCACGTATTAACGCCAAGGCTCGAATCTTGTGCCATCAAAAAATGGCGAGATCTCTGCCGATATGAACATCCCGACCGTACTTGAACGCTCGCGTTACAACGACGGAGCCATTGCAAGTCAAGGATGTGACGTACCCCTGCGTAGACGAGTCGACGATGAAGCTCTCTCGGAAGTTGCCAGAGACCGTGCGCTCAGACTTGGGCGTCGTTGTACCCGCTGCCGAAAGTGACAGGACACAGCCGGCATTCCCGGGCGTGGAACCAGTGACGTAAAACTGCCCGTCAGCAGGACCGAGCGTGACGCAGCCAGCGAGGACGACACATGTGAGCAGACCTATTGCGCGCGGTTGCACGTTGCCATCCCCCCTGCTCCTATCCACTCACTGCAGCTTCCGCACCTTCGGCTGCTTGCGCTGCTCCGCCAGCGACAGTTCGTGGTCGGCCTGCAGCGTCATCCAGAACCGTGCGGTGCTCACTCCGGCGCGCTCCAGCCGGATCGCCAAGTCAGGGCTGATGCCGGTGCGACCGTTGATGACGCGCGACAGCGTGGTGCGCGACATGCCGAGGCGCTGGGCGGCGTCGGTGACTTCGATGCCCAGCGGCAGCAGCAGGTCCTCGCGCAGCAGCTCGCCGGGATGCGGGTGGTTCTTCATCATGGCGATGACCTTGTTGATCCGGCCCGCAAATAGTTTCCGAGGTTGTCCTTCGACTCCGCTTCGCTACGCTCAGGACGAACGGCGAGTGCAACATGTTTGCGGGCCGGATCAATAGCCTGCCTCACACCAACACCGTCCCCACCCCGAACCCCACCCCCATCACCACCGCCACCGCGATGCACGCACTTCCCACTCGCACGCGATGCGCATCCACCCGCGGCGTCAGGCGCCACACCAGCGCCACGCCGACAAGCATGTCCACCACCAACGCCCAACGCAGCAGCCCGGACGCAAGCAACGGCCGGAACGGCGGGTGCAGATGGCCTTCCCACGCGGCCACGCCGGCCACCAGCAGCATGCCCAGCAAGGTCCACAGCAGGCAGGCGAGGTAGACGCGGTTGAACACCACGTTGCAGCGTTCGGTCCAGCGCAGCACGACCCAGGCGATCAGCGCGCAGAGCAAGGCGCCGATGCTGCCGTAGAGCACCCACCACACCAGGGTGCTGACGAGGGTGAGCAGGGCGTTCATACGACGCGCTTGAAGCCGAGCCGGCGCAGCAGCTTGGCCATCAGCCAGGCCGGGCCGACCAGGAGATAGGCGAGGTCGGTGAGGAAGCTGGGCTTGCGGCCTTCGAACTTGTGGCCGATGAACTGGCCGATCCACGCCACCACGAACACGCCCACGGCGAGCCAGCACAGGTGGGCCGCGCCCAGCTTCCAGTACAGGATGTTGGTGACCAGGCCCAGCACGGCAAAGAAGATCAGCAGCGCCAGCGCCAAGGGGCGCGAGCGCTTCCAGTACCAGTAGAACGCCAGCACCATCACCGCCACCGCCCAAGCGCCGGGACGCAGGTACGCCTGCGGCACCGGGATCGCCCACAGCAGCGCGATCACCGACCACACGATCGGCGGCACGCAGCACCAGTGGAAGACCTGGTTCACCGGGTTGCGGTGGTCGGCGCTGTAGCTGTCCAGCCAGTCCTGCATGCTGCGGGGGTTGGCGACGGGGTTGGGCATCAGTGCGCTCCGCTCTTCGACCAGAGGTTCAATACCAGCACGCCGGCCACGATCAGCGCGATGCCGAGCATGCCGGCCGCGTCGATCTTCTGCCGGAACGCGAGCACGCCGATCAACGTGATCAGCACGGTGCCGACGCCCGACCATACCGCGTAGGCGATGCCCACGGGAATCTGTCGCAGCGCGAGGCTGAGGAAGTAGAACGCGGTGCCGTAGCCGGCCACCACCACCACGCTGGGCCACAGCCGGCTGAAGCCTGCGCTGGCCTTCAGCGCCGAGGTGCCGATCACCTCGGCGAGGATGGCCAGCGCGAGCGGCAGCCAGGCGCGCACCGGATCAGTCCAGCCGAATGCCGGCGAGGCGTTCCAGCGCCTCGGCGTACTTGGCGGCGGTGCGCGCGATCACCTCGGCGGGGATCTGCGGGCCGGGCGCGGTCTTGTTCCAGGGCTGGGTTTCCAGCCAGTCGCGCACGAACTGCTTGTCGTAGCTGGGCGGGCTGATGCCCACGCGGTAGCTGTCGGCGGGCCAGTAGCGCGAGGAATCGGGCGTGAGCATCTCGTCCATCACGTAGAGCTTGCCGTCCTCGTCGGTGCCGAACTCGAACTTGGTGTCGGCGAGGATGATGCCGCGCTCGGCGGCGTAGGCGGCGGCCCAGCTGTAGATGGCGAGCGTGGCGTCGCGCACCTTTTCGGCCAGCTCGCGGCCCACCAGGTTCACCACGGCGTCGAAGCTCACGTTCTCGTCGTGATCGCCCACCGCGGCCTTGGTCGAGGGGGTGAAGATCGGTTCGGGCAGTTTCTGCGCCTGCTGCAGGCCGGCGGGCAGCGGGATGCCGCAGATCGCGCCGGTCTTTTGGTAATCCTTCCAGCCCGAGCCGATGATGTAGCCGCGCGCGATGCATTCCACCGGCACCGGCTGCAGGCGGCGCGTCACCACCGCGCGCTTTGCGTAGAGCTTGAGGTCGGTGCCCGCCGGCAGCACCTCGGCCAGCGGCGTGTGCAGCAGGTGGTTGGGCACCAGGTGCTCGGTCTGGCCGAACCAGAAGTTGGAGATCTGGGTCAGCATCTCGCCCTTGCCGGGGATCGGGTTGGGCAACACCACGTCGAACGCGGAGAGGCGGTCGGTGGCCACCATCAGCAGGCGCTTGCTGTCCAGCGCGTAGACGTCGCGCACCTTGCCGCGGTGGACGAGTTCGAGGCCGGGCAGGTTCGATTGCGACAAGGTGGTGGGCACGACGGCGGTTCCGTGGCGGGAGGGGAAGCGTGCATTGTAGCGGCGGCCCGGCAGGGACGCCCGCCGCTGCTAGAATCGGCCACTTTCCACCTGCTCCCAGTCGATGCGCATCCTGCCGACCGCAGCCCGCGGCCTCGCCGCCGTTTCCACGAGCTTCGCGCCAGCGCCGATGCCGGCCATCGCCCGGCCGTCGCGGCCGGGCCTGCGCGCGCCCAGTCCCGGCGAAGCCGGCAAGGCCGTGCGGCCATGAGCTTCACCTACACGCTCTGGTTCGGCTTCTTCGGCCTGCTGATCGGCCACCTGCCCGGCGCGATCACCGGCGCCATCATCGGCTTCGTGTTCGACAACCTGCGCCACAGCCAGCGCAAGCAGGCCACGCCCGAGGTCGGCGGCTTCGTGGGGCCGCTGTTCGCGCTGCTCGGCGCGGTGGCGAAGTCCGACGGCCGCGTCTCCGAGGCGGAGATCGCGGTGGCCGAACGCATGATGTCGCGCATGGGCCTGGACGCCGCGCAGCGCCAGCGGGCGATCGCCAGCTTCAACACCGGCAAGCAGCCGGAATTCGACGTGGCGCAGGCCATCGACGAGCTGCGCCGCTGGGCCGGCCTGCGCCGCGACCACGCGTTCCCGGTGCTGGACGTGGTGATCGACACCGCGCTTGCCGAGGGCAACCCGCCGCCGGAGAAGATGGCGATCCTGCGCCAGCTCGCGTTCGCGCTGCGCATCAGCGACATGGAGCTGATGGCGCTGATGGCGATGAAGGGCTACGCCTGGAACGCGGGCGGCGCGCGCGGCCGCGGCGAGCGGGGCTACGGCAACGGCGGCTACGTGCCGCCGCAGCGCGCCACCCGCGGCCCCGACCCCTACGCCGTGCTCGGCATCGAGCGCAGCGCCGACGACCGCGCGGTGAAGCGCGCCTACCGCAAGCTGATTTCCGAACACCACCCCGACCGCCTCGGCGACCTGCCCGAGGCGATGCGCAAGCAGGCCGAGGCCCGCGCCAGCGAGATCAACGCCGCCTACGAGCGGATCAAGGCCGAACGCGGGTTCAAATGAACGACGCGTAGGAGCGCACCCTGTGCGCGAAAAGCCTATGCAGCGGCGACGCCGTAACATTCCATCGCGCACAGGGTGCGCCCCCTCATCGAAGATCCGACGCCATGAGCAAGCAAAGCCCCATCATCGCCCCCTCCATCCTCGCCGCCGACTTCGCGCGGCTGGGCGAGGACACCGCCGCGGCGCTGGCCGCGGGCGCGGACTGGGTGCACTTCGACGTGATGGACAACCACTACGTGCCCAACCTCACGATGGGTCCGATGGTGCTGGCCGCGCTGCGCAAGTACGGCATCGCGGCGCCGATCGATGTGCACCTGATGGTGAAGCCGGTGGACCGCATCGTGCCCGACTTCGCCAAGGCCGGCGCCACGCTGATCAGCTTCCACCCCGAGGCCAGCGAGCACATCGACCGCACGATCGGCCTGATCAAGGATTCCGGCTGCCAGGCCGGGCTGGTGTTCAATCCCGCCACCTCGCTGGACTGCCTCGACTACGTGCTGGACAAGCTCGACCTGGTGCTGATCATGTCGGTGAACCCCGGCTTCGGCGGCCAGAAGTTCATCCCGATGGCGCTGGAGAAACTGCGCCGCGTGCGCCGCATGATCGACGAGCGCGGCCTCGCCGTGCGGCTGGAAGTGGACGGCGGCGTCACCGCCGACAACATCGGCGCGATCGCCGCCGCGGGCGCCGACACCTTCGTCGCCGGCTCGGCGATCTTCCACGCGAAGGACTACCGCGCCGAGATCGCGGCGATGCGCGCGGCGATCGGCTGAGTCCGACCCGCAAAAATCGCCTGGAGCGACTATGACATCGCGTCAGCGATGGTCCGAAGGGCGGTCGCCAAGGATGGTGCCGCAAAAAGCCCCGGCACGGTGACGGCCGCGCCGGGGCAAACGTCATTGCATGACGTGCGAGGAGACACCATTGACCGGCGCCGTGGCGCGGATACGACCGCCACGGAGGGGAGGTCCGCGGCCGTATCGGCGCCATCCACGGCAATGGAGACGCGCCGGTCAGGAAGTCTGACCGGGCCGGGCCGGATTGGTTCCCGTAAAAAAATTCCCCTCCGTCGGAGGGGATGAAGGAACCACATGCAGGAGGATCGGAAGCGGACGGCCATCGTGCCGGGCGTCTTGCCCCGCGGCCGGCGCGCTTCCCTGCGCGCCGGCCGCACTCCGGCCTTCCACGGGAACGGTTCAGTGCAGGCCCAGCAGCAGGCCGAGCAGCAGCGCGCCGAGCGCCAGCGTCACCCGCAGCGGCTCGAAGCTGCGCAGTTCGGCGTTGGGGTCGCGGTCGGCGGCATCGTGGCGGGTCATGGCGGTACTGTTCGGTAGGCGTTGACTGCATCTCAGCGCCCCGCGCGGCCGCACGGGCGGCGCGGCAAGGGCCGCTTGCTGCCGGTTTGTGGCAAAACGCGGGCAGCGGCGGCGTGCGGCTTGCGCCATCGGCGCGCGCATAGCACGCTGCGCGCCATCGCATCGCAGCATCGCAGAACCGGGAGCCGCCCATGGGCCGCAGCATCGCCATCGTCGAAGACGAACCGCTGATCCGCGCCAACTACGTCGAGGCACTGAACCGCTTCGGCTACGACACCCGCGGCTACGGTTCGCGGCAGGAGGCGTCGAACGCGTTCGCGATCAAGCTGCCCGAGCTGGTGATCATCGACATCGGCCTCGGCGACGAGCCGGAAGGCGGCTTCGACCTGTGCCGCGAGCTGCGCGCGAAGTCGGCCACGCTGCCGATCATCTTCCTCACCGCGCGCGATTCGGATTTCGACGTGATCTCCGGCCTGCGCCTGGGCGCGGACGACTACCTCAGCAAGGACACCAGCCTGCACCAGCTCGCCGCGCGCATCGCCGCGCTGTTCCGCCGCATCGAGTCGCTGAAGGCGCCGGCGGCCAGCGAGACGGTGATCGAGCACGGCCCGCTGAAGATGGAATCCGAGCGCATGCGGATCACCTGGAACGGCATGGAGGTGCCGCTCACCGTCACCGAGTTCTGGATGGTGCACACGCTGATCCGCTTCCCCGGCCACGTGAAGAACCGCGACCAGCTGATGCGCGAGGCCGAGTTGGTGGTGGACGACGCCACGATCACCTCGCACATCAAGCGCATCCGCAAGAAGTTCCTCGCGGTGGCGCCGGAGTTCGACGCGATCGAGACGGTGCACGGCGTGGGGTATCGTTGGAAGCCATGAGCATGAAGAACATTTTCCTGGCGCTGGCCCTGCTGGCGCCGTGCGCGGCCGCCGCCGCGGCGGGCGACGAGGTGCTGGCCCACGGCGTGCGCGACGGCAAGGCGCCGGCCTGGGCGATCGCGGTGGCCAGCCCTGCTGGCTGGACGCGCGACTGCTGCACCTATGCGAAGGCGATCGGCGTCGACGCCGTGCTCTACCAGGGCGAATGGACCGGCAAGCCCGAGCGCGTGATGGTACTCAACGTGTGGCCGCGCAAGCTCGCGACGCTGGCCGACGAACTGGCCGCCGACCGCAAGCACTACCTGCAGCGCGACGCCAAGGGCAAGGCCACCGACATCCGCATCCGCAACCCGCACATGCCGTGCGCGGGCGTGGTGTACGAAGGCAGCGACCACGTCGACGACGCGGTGGTGTTCTGCGATCCCGGCGCGGTCAGCGGCATCCGCCTCAGCTGGTCGATGAGCTTCGCCGACGGCGACGCCACGCAGCGCGCGCTGCTCGACGCCTTCATGCAGGTGGCGACGAACGCGCGCTACCGGCGCTACGTCGAACCGCCGGCGGCGAAGACGCCCTGACGCCGCGATGACCCTGCGCCACAAGCTGCTGCTGGTCGCGCTGTGCACGCTGGCGCTGCCGGTGGCCGGCTGGCTGTACGTGCGGCAGATGGAGGCGCTGCTGCGCGAAGGCCAGGCGCAGGCGCTGATCGCCTCGGCGCGCGCGGTGGCGCGCAGCCTGGTGGTGACGCACGCCGGCCTGCCGCAGGGCGGCGCGGCGTGGTACGCGGAGCAGGTGCTCAACCCGATCACCGTGGATGGCTACGGCGACGACTGGGCGCCGCTGACGCCGTGGAGCCAGCCGTTCGGCACGCGCGGCAAGCTGCTGCTGGCCGAGGACGCGAGCGGCCTGTACCTGTACGCCGAGGTGCGCGACACCCGGCGCACCCGCGCCGACGCGCAGGATGGTGCGAACGCGCAGGCCGCCGACCATCTCAACCTGGTGCTGGGCAACGCGGCCGGCACGCAGCGCTACCTGCTGGAAAGCGACGCGCCCGGCGCGATCACCGCCCGCGCGCTGGGGCCGGCGGTGGCCGGCCTGCCCGCGGAATTTCCCGCGCAGTGGCAGGAAGACGGCAGCGGCTTCCGCGTCGAGCTGCGCCTGCCGCGCAGCCTGCGCTTGCAGACGCTGGGCATCGGCGCCTATGTCGCGGAGGCCGGCGGCGACCGCATGGCGGCGGAAACGCGGCCGCTGCTGGCGTATTCGAACGGGCTTTCCCGCGAGCTGGAAAGCCTGGCGCCCGACCACGTGCAGGCGCGCGTGCTGTCGCCGCAGGGCTGGCTGCTGGCGCGCAGCGGCCGGCTGGACACCGCGCCCGGCGCGCATGGCCAGCCCGGCTGGTTTGCTTCGCTGGTCTACCGCTCGCTGCTGGCCACGCGGCTGGAGGATGCGAACCTGTGGGCGGAGGACGTGCCGCGGCTGGACACGCCCGAGGTGCTGCGCGCCCGTGCCGGCCAGCCGGTGAGCGTGTGGCGCAGCGGCGAGGAACGCGGCAGCGTGGTGCTCTCCGCCGCGGTGCCGATCGAACAGAACGGCCAGCTCGCCGGCGTGCTGCTGCTGGAACAGGCCAGCCGCGCGGTGCCGCTGCTGGCGAACCGCGCGCTGCTCGGCCTGCTGCTCACCAGCTTCGGCGTGCTGCTGGTGGCCGGCGCGATTCTGCTGCTGTTCGCTACTCGCCTCAGCCTGCGACTGGGACGCCTGCGCAACGCGGCCGAGCGCGCGCAACTGTCGGATGGACGTCTGGACGGCCTGTTCGAGTGCGGCCGCTTCCCGATGACCGACGCGCCCGACGAGATCGGCGACCTCGCGCGCAGCTTCGAGCGCTTGTTCGAGGCGGTGGGCGGCTACACCGACTACCTGCGCACGCTGGCCTCCAAGCTCTCGCACGAACTCAACACGCCGCTGGCCATCGTGAAGTCCTCGCTGGACAACTTGGAGCACGCCGAACTCCCGCCCGACGCCCAGCCCTACCTCGCCCGCGCCCGCGACGGCGTGGCGCGCCTCGGCGCGCTGGTGCGCGCGATGAGCGAGGCCAGCCGGATGGAGCGCGCGATCGCCGCCGCCGAACCGGAGGACGTGGACCTGCGCGAGGTGGTGCGCGGCTGCGCCGAAGCCTACCGCCCGCTGGCCGGCGCGCGCCGGCTGGACTGCGTGCTGCCCGACGCACCGCTGCACCTGCACTGCGCACCCGAACCGATCGCGCAGGCGCTGGACAAGCTGTTCGACAATGCGCTCTCGTTCACCCCGCCCGATGGCTGGCTGCGGCTCAGCCTGCGCGCGGTGGACGGCGGCGCCGAGATCGAACTGGCCAACCAGGGCCCGCCGCTGCCCGCGGCGATGGCCGGCCGGCTGTTCGACTCGCTGGTCAGCCTGCGCGACAAGGCCACCCCCGGCGACGCGCCGCACCTGGGCCTGGGCCTGTACGTGGTGCGCCTGGTGGCCGAACGCCACGGCGGCGAAGCCAGCGCACGCAACCTCGACGACGGCAGCGGCGTGGCGTTCCGCCTGCGGCTGCACGCGATGCCGCGGCAGCGGCTGTGAGCCTTTCTTCTCCACCCGCAACGCAAGCGCGTCATGGCTGAATGAAGGCACGAAAAAGGGGGCGACATGACGCCGCCCCCTTGGTTTCCGCAATGCCCGTTTCCCGTCAGAACTTGTAGTTCATGCGGGCAAAGAGCGTGCGGCCGTACCAGTCGTACTGCGAGGCGTACAGCGGCGTGTTGCCGACGGTGGTGCCTGTGCCTGCGGAGATCAGGTCCGGCTGCTTGTCGAACAGATTGCGGATGCCGACCATCACGCCCCAGTTCCCCTTCTCGTAGGTTGCCGACACATTGTGCAGGAACTGCCAGCCGGCCTTGATGTCGCGTACGGCATCAGCGTAGCCCGAGTAGGTGAAGGTGCGGCTGTAGTCGTTCTGCGTGCTGCTGACGTAGCGTCCCTGCCAGGCGAAGGTCCAGTCGCCGCGCTTCAGACTGAGGTCGGCGACGCCGACCGTCTTGGGACGGCCGATGAAGCCCACCTGGTTTTCCTTGGTGAAGCCACTGGCTTGCGCGCTGCTGAACAGCAGTCTGGTGTCCTCGATGGTATAGGTCACCTGCGCGTCGGCCGACAGTTTGCCGAACGAGAAATCGCGGTCGTAGTTGAGCTGCAGGTCGTAGCCACGGGTGCGTTCGCGGTTGATGTTGATGTAGGAACCGTAGACGTCCGTGATCATGTAGGGATTGCCCGGATCGTTGCCCGGCTTGCGCTTGATCTGGTCGCAGAAGGCATTCGGGTAGATCGCGCTCCTGTAGCAGCCGGCGATCACGTCGCCTGCGCTGAGCTCGTCGATCTCGCCATGCACGTTGTAGTCGAAGTAGTCCAGCGCCACGTTCAGGTTGGCGAAGCTGGGCGTCCAGACAAGGCCCAGGCTCTTGGCCCTGGAGGTTTCGGGCTTCAGGTGCCCCTTGCCGCCGCCGGAGTGGATTGTGGCGGATGGGCCGGTGCCGCTGTAATCGGCCGGAATGCCAGCGGCTGCACAGTTCGCGCGGATACGGTCATTGGTGCTGTCGCCCCACAGGACACAGGGATCGATCGTCGTCTGCGACTGGAAGCCGGTCTGGTCGCCCAGATACAGCTCATACAGGCCCGGTGCGCGGTACGAGGTGCCCAGCGTGCCGCGGAAGCGGAACGTGGGAGTGACCTGCCAGTTGAGGCCAGCCTTCCAGACCTCATCGTGGCCGTCCACGCTGCCGTACTTGAATACGCGACCGGACACGTCGGCCGTCAACGACTCGATGGCCGGAATACCTTTCAGCAGGGGCACGCTGATTTCGGCGAAGGCCTCCCTGACGTTGTCGGTGCCGTAAGTGCGGCCGGCCGAACTGGAACCCCACTGCATCTTGTTCAGCGCGAGCTGGCTGGGCCGGTCGTCGATCTTGTAGTGGCGGTATTCGGCGCCAAACGCGGAAGCGACGTCACCCGCAGGCAGGGTGAACAGGTTGCCGGTGACCACGGCGTTCGCGGTGGCCTGCGTGTAGATCGTGTTGCCGGTGTTCCATACGCCGATGGTGTTGACCAGCTCCTTCATGCGTGCGCCGCTCAGGAAACCCGGGTCGAAGTAGTTGACCAAGGGGTCGCCGGAGCCGTCGAGGCTGAGGTCGCCCGTCTTCGAGGTGTCGATGCTCAGGCGGCGGTAGTCGCCGTCCGAGCGGCTGAAGCCGGCGTTGACCTCCCATGCCCAGCTGTCGGTGGAGGTGAACAGGCCTCCCAGCTTGGTGCTGCCGTACAGGTAATTCACCGATTCCGTGCCGTCGCTCGGGAACGGCATGATGGGCTCGTAGACGTTGGAGAGGTCACGTTTGATCGGGCCATCGGAAACCAGCGGGAAGAACTGGCGATACGAGTGGGTCTTGGTGGTGCGATGGTTGAACAGGAACTGCGTCTTCCAGTTCACGCTGCCGAAGCTGAAATCGGAGGCCAGGTAGGCGCTGGCGCGCTGGCGCGCGCTGATGGCGTCGCTGTCGCCGTAGAACGGGAAGTTCAGCACGTCCTCGTAATAGGCCTGGCCGCCGTTCGCATAGCTCGGCGTGGGGTAGGGGCGCGGATGGTAGCCGGGGAACGGGCCGACCGTGCTGCCGTCCTTGGACGGTACGTAGCGGATCTTGGAGTTGGTGTACTTGATGATCGTGTTTGCGTACAGGTTGTTGCAACCGGCCAGGTCGGTGCCTTGCAGGATGGAGTGATCGGCGCGGTCGATGCGCTGGCCATCCTTGCCCCAGACCATGTCCTGGTTGCAGCCGAGGAAATCGCGGTCGCCCACGTGCAGCGCCTTGAGCTTGTCGAACTGCACGGCGGCCACGATGCTGCCGCGGTCGAAGCTCCAGCCGTTGCCGAAGGAGAAGGTGTACTGCTCGCCGCCGCCGTGCTGCGGCAGGCTGGTGGCGAAAGTCATCTCCGGCCGGGTCATGCTCTTCTTGGTGATCAGGTTGACCGCGCCTGTCAGTGCGTCCGAACCATAGATCGAGGAGGAACCGTCCTTCACGATTTCGATACGCGAAAGGATGACCTGCGGGATGACGTTGAGGTCGAACGCGCCTACCTGGCCGCGGGTACCGGCCGGGCCGGGACGTTGGCCGTCGAGCAGCACCAGGGTGCGGTTGGCGCCCAAGCCGCGCAGGTTGACCGTCTGCACGCCGGTACCGCCTTCCACGACGTAGCCGCCGAACTGGCCGTTGATCTGCGTGGAGCCGGCTGCGGCAGTGGTGGTCTGCAGGATGTTGGCGGTATCGAACTGACCGGCGGCGACGCTGGTCTTGATGTCGATCACCTGCACCGGCGAAGTCGTTTCATATTCCGGGCGCTTCAGCAGAGAGCCGGTGACGCTGACTGCTTCGAGCTGCTTGACCTTGTCGGCGTTCTTGTCGGCCGGCTTCGACGTGTCGGTGCTGCCGGCTGCCTGGCTGCTCGGCGCGGCGGCAGACGTTTGATCCTGCGCGAAGGCCGGCACGGCCTGCAGTGCGGCGATGACCGCAATGGCGAGCGGCAGGCGCTGAATTCCCTTTTGGACAAACTTGGACATGCTGGATTCACTCCCCTTTGAGTGCGATGCAAATCGTTGCAACCGCATTACGTTGCGGTTAAGCGAATGTAACTGCGCGCAATACCCTGCGCAACCCGCCTGACCGGTGGCGCAAATTCTTCGGTTGGCGCCGAGAGTGTCGCATGCCCATGCGGCAGCAAATGGAATGCCGGGACTGGCGCCCGGTTTCGGCGACAAAAAAAAGCGGGCCTGGCCGTGTGCCGGGCCCGCAGGTCCGGAACCGCCGTGCAGGCGGCTCCGGGATCTCGCTCAAGGATTGAGCGAGCCGCAATCCTTGTCGAGATAGTTCACGATCAGGTTGAGGGTTTCGCGCTGCTGGCGCGGGTACCACGGCATGCTGTGCGGCATGTCCGGGATCACGTGGTACTGCGCCGGCACCTTGCCCTTGACGGCTTCGTAGTAGTCGTGCGGGTGGAAAGGCGGGACGCGTACATCGCGGTCGCCGCCGAACAGCATGATCGGCAGATGGGCCTTGTCCGTGTTGCGCATGGGATCCATGCCCTTGACCGTGCGCCCCTGCATGATGCGTTGCAGGCGGTTGTCGCTCCACGAGGTGCCCAGCCGGCCCAGATTGGCCACCGGGGCGCCGGCAATGGCGCACTGGAACGGCGAGGGCGAGCGCACGTCGGCGGCGATGGCCGCGAATCCGCCGTAGGAGTAGCCGAAGATCGCGATGCGGTTCTTGGCGGCGATGCCCTGGGACACCAGCCAGGCAGCGCCGTCGTCGAGGTCGTCGGACATCTTCAGGCCCCATTGGGCGTCGCCGGCCAACCACAGGCCACGGCCCAGGCCTTCGGAGCCGCGGTACTGCGGGCGCAGTACCGCGTAGCCGCGCGAGGTGAGCAGCGGCACCCAGCCCGAGGCGTCCCAGCCCATGTAGTCGCGCGCCCACGGGCCGCCATGCGGCAGCACGATGGCACGAGCGGGGGCATCGCCCTGCTTCCAGCCGGCGGGCAGGTCGAGGATGGCGGGAATTTCGCGGCCGTCGCGTGCCTTGTAGTTCACCCAGCTTTCGGCGCCGGTCTGCTCGGTGGCGATACCGCTGCGCGCGCTGCCGAGGTTCACCACCTGCTTCTTGTCCAGCAGCAGATGGTAGGCCGGCGGCACGTTGGCGCTCTCGGTGACGAACAGCACCTTGGAGAAGTCGTCGGTGTAGTCGACCAGGCTCACGTGCTGGTCGGGAAAGGCCTGCTTGATACCGGCCTGGATGGATTTGAGCGCCGGATCGACGTAGACCGTTTCGCGCTGCGGGCCGTCGACGACGAAACCGATCACCTGGTTGAAGTTCGCCGGGCGCGTGCTGAACAGCAGGCGGGCGATGGAATAGTTGGCGTCGGCGACCACGGGCTCGGGGTCGTATTGGCGCTTGGCCGCGTCGTACAAGCGCACCTGCACCAAGTCCGAGAACTGGTCGGTGAGCACGTAGTACTTGCCGGTGGCGTCGTCGACGCCCGCCGGATCCACGGTGTAACGGTCGGACAGCTTGGTGGTCAGCGCCGGCTGCGGCTCGAATTGGCCGGTCTTGGGGTTGAGAAACAGCACCTTGCGCTCGTAGTCGCCGTCCTTCGGCTCGATTTCGGCCTTGGCCAGCACCTTGCCGGTGCGCGAATCGAACAGCGACGGCGAGGCGCGCATGTTGTCCCGGAACAGCAGCTCGGATTCGCCCGTCTTCAGGTTGTAGAGGTAATAGTTCGACGTGAGGCTGACGCCGCTGAGCTGCCGGATGATGACCTTGTCCGGGTTCAGCGGCAGCATGTCGACGAGGGACGCGGTGCCGGCCAGTTGCAGGCACTCCTGGGTCTGCTTGCTGATGCCGGTCGCGCGGGTATCCTGCGCGAAGGCTTCCTTGAAGTCCTTCTGATCGTCGCCGGTCATGTAGGCCTTGGTGACGAAGGTCTTGGTGGCGCCGGTAACCTTGCCTTCGCCGCAGCCGCCGAGCTGGCCGGTCCACTCCTGCCGCGCGACGGCGAGGATCTTGCCTGCCTTCAGCGCCGAGGCGGCGATGAATTTCATGTGTTCGCCGGAAGGCGTGACCACGGTCGGCCCCTTGCCCAGCGTGCTGGTATCCCAGGTTGCCAGTGCGGTTTCGTCCGGGTTCTTGGGCGAGGGAATCAAGGCCACGAGATGCTTGCCGTCCGGGCTCATCGAGACCGACTGCAAGGCGGGCAAGCGTGCCAGCGTCTCGATGGAAATGGGTTGGATGGCCGTGGACTGAGTTGCCAGGGCCAAGCCTGGCGCCAAGCCCGCCGCCAGCATGGCGGCAAAAAGAGACCGATAGAGTGTGTTGCGCATGTGTCCGTTACTCTCCCCTTGGATCCATGGTTCCGGCTTGTTTTTGCAAATTCGCCGGGCTCACTGCGTCAACTTCCGAAATTAGCATAATTTTGCGGGAGGCAGGCAGCGGATTCATGCCGCTGTGAGACGCTGGAACTTGCGGGCATGCGTGTGGAAATTGCAATTCCGCACGGTAGGAACTGCCCTCCCGTCAATGGCTGCCTGTTGGAGAAGGAGGCCGCCGTGCTCGCCGGGATTCGGGTGTCGTCAGGCCTCCCCGGGCGTGCGCGGAATGCGTGCCGAGGTTTTGGACGTCCATACGGAAAACCGCGCGGCCCTGCTATCGTGTGCAATCCGTCCCCGTCCGGATCGTTCCCCCGTGATCTCCCGTAGCGACTTCGACGCGCTGGCCGCGCAGGGCCACACCCGCATCCCGCTGGTGCGCGAGGTGTTTTCCGACCTCGACACCCCGCTGTCGGTGTACCTGAAGCTGGCCGATGGCCCGTACACCTTCCTGTTCGAGTCGGTCGAGGGCGGCGCCACCTGGGGTCGCTACTCGATCATCGGCCTGCCGGCGCGGCGCGTGTACCGGCTGCGCGGGCACGAACTGGAAGTGGAGGACTCGGGCGAGGTCACCGAGCGCCGCCACCTCGACGACCCGCTGGGCGAGATCGAAAAGCTGCGCGCGCAATTTGAGGTGCCGCGTCTGCCCGAGCTGCCCGCGTTCTCGGGCGGACTGGTCGGCTACTTCGGTTTCGAGACCATCGGCTACATCGAGCCGCGGCTGGCGCAGTGGGATCGCGCCGACGAGCTGGGCACGCCCGACGTGCTGCTGATGCTGGCCGAGGAAGTCGCGGTGTTCGACAACCTCAAGGGCCGGCTGTACCTGATCGTGCACGCCGATCCGTCGCAGCCGCAGGCCTATGCGCGCGCGCAGCGCCGGCTCGACGCGCTGGTGCATCGCCTGCGCCAGGGCGGCGCGGCGTATCCGCAGCTCACCCAGTCGGTCGCGCTGGACGAGGGCGATTTCAAATCCTCCTTCACCAAGCCCGAGTTCGAGGCGATGGTGGAGAAGGCGAAGGAATACATCCGCGCCGGCGACATCTTCCAGGTGGTGCCCTCGCAGCGGCTGTCCGTGCGCTTCAACGCGCGGCCGGTGGACGTGTACCGCGCGCTGCGCGCGCTGAACCCCTCGCCGTACATGTACTTCGTCGACCTCGGCGGCACGCAGATCGTGGGCTCCTCGCCCGAGATCCTCGCGCGGCTCAAGGACGGCAAGGTGCTGGTGCGCCCGCTGGCCGGCACGCGCAAGCGCGGCGCCACCGAGGAGGAGGACAAGGCGCTGGAGGCCGAGCTGCTGGCCGACCCCAAGGAGCGCGCCGAGCACGTGATGCTGATCGACCTCGGCCGCAACGACATCGGCCGCATCAGCGAGACCGGCACGGTGGAGGTGAGCGAGTCCTTCGTGGTGGAGCGCTACTCGCACGTGATGCACATCGTCTCGCAGGTGCAGGGCACCGCGAAGCCGGGGCTCAGCTACATGGACGTGCTCAAGGCCACTTTCCCCGCCGGCACGCTCAGCGGCGCGCCGAAGATCCGCGCGCTGGAGATCATCCAGGAGCTGGAGCCGTACAAGCGCAACATCTACGCCGGCGCGATCGGCTGGATCGGCTGGTGGGGCGACGCCGACACCGCCATCGCGATCCGCACCGCGGTGATCCAGGACGGCCGCCTGCACGTGCAGGCCGGCGCCGGCATCGTCTACGACTCCGACCCCGCCGCCGAGTGGGAGGAGACGATGAACAAGGGCCGCGCGCTGTTCCGCGCGGTAGCGCAGGCGGCGAAAGGCTTGTAGCGCATGCGCAATTTCGTGGCGTGCGTCGCGACACTGCTGGCGATTGCGCCGATGGCTTCGGCGCGCGATGGCTGGCCGGACACGCCGCTCGCCCGCACGCAAGCCTTGGCCGAACTGCAGACGCTGAACGCCGAGCTGCTGAGCCATCCCAGTGCCACGCTGACGCTGGAACACTGGTGCGGCGCGCACCATCTGGCGGCGCCGGCAAAGGTCGTGGCGCATCGCGTGCAGGGCGCGAACAAGCCACTGCCGCCGGATGGGCGCACGCTGCTCGGCATCGGCCCGCAGGAGCCGGTGCGCTATCGCCGCGTGCAACTGGCCTGCGGCGACACGGTGCTGTCCGATGCCGACAACTGGTACGTGCCGGCGCGACTGACGGCGGCGATGAACCGGCAACTCGACACCAGCGACATGCCGTTCGGCAAGGTGGTGCACGCGCTGCACTTCCGCCGCCAGACGCTCTCCGCCGACCTGCTGTGGTCGCCGTTGCCGCAGGGTTGGGACAGCGGTGCCGCGCTGCCACCGGCGAGCAGCCAGCCGCTGGCGATTCCACCCCACGTGTTGCAGCACCGCGCCCTGCTGTACACGCAAGGCAACCAGCCCTTCAGCCTGGTGGTGGAGAGTTACACCGCGAGCGTGCTGACTCGCCCCTAGTCGATGGGCGCCTGCGGCGCCGGCGCGATCGGCCGGATCGGCGGGTGGGACGACGCCGTCACCGCCATCGCGATCCGCGCCGCGGCGATCCGGGACGGCCGCTTGCGTTACCGCACGGCACAGGACTCGTGACGGGAGTCGTGCGGCTGCGGCGGCATGCCGCGCGACGGTGCCGGCACCGGCTGCCACGATAGGCCGTCCCCGCGGAACGCTTGCCGCAGGCCGCGGCGTACGCGGCCGCCCTGGAAACAACGCATGTCCGGTCCCTACAACGACTTGCAGGCCAGCTATGGCCGCTGCCTGCGCACGAACGGTTTCATCGAGCGCTTCTACGAGATCTTCCTCGCCACCGATCCCGAGATCGCGGCGATGTTCGAGAAGACCGACTTCCTCCGCCAGCGGCTGGCCCTGCGGCGCGGCATCTCCATCGCGATCTCGCACGCGGACGGCATGGCCATGGTCGGCCGCAACATCGAGGACATGGCGAAGGTGCACTCGCGCGCCGGCCGCTCACCGGTGCGGCCCGAGCTGTACGTGCACTGGGTGGACAGCCTGATCCAGGCGATTTCCGAGCGCGACCCGGAAGCCTCGCCCGAACTGCTCGCGCGCTGGCGCGAAGCGATGCGCGTGACGATCGGGAACTTCTCGACGCGCTACTGACGGCCCTGACGCGGCGACTGGGCAACCGGGCCGTCGAGGGAGCCTGGCGCGGGCGCGATGCAGGTGTTGGTCGCCGGCTCGATCTGCTGCGCGAGGTTGTAGAGGATACGCAGGTCCTCGGCGTCCAGCGTGTCGCCCTGCATGCCGCGGAAGTGGTGGTGGAACGAGCGCACCGCGGCGGTGCGGTCGTCCAGCGCGTAGCCGACCACGGCCAGCGCCATCCATGGATCGAAGCCGGGCGGCGGATCGCACAGCGGGCCGCGCGGCCAGCGGCCGTAGCCGGCCTCGGCGAGTTGCTGCCACGGGAACAGCGGGCCGGGGTCGTTCTTGCGGCCGGGCGCGAGATCCTCGTGGCCGATGACCTGGGTGGGCGGGATGTGCAGGCGCGTGGTCAGGTCCGCGAGCAGGCGCAGCAGGCTGTCGATCTGCGGCTGGGCGAACGGCGAGCGGCCGTCGTTGTCCAGCTCGATGCCGATCGAGGCGGAATTGAGGTCGGTGATGGTGCCCCAGCGCCCCGGCCCCGCCTGCCACGCGCGCCACTGGTCCGGCACCAGCTGGTAGATGCGGCCGTCGCTGCCGATCAGGTAATGCGCGCTCACCGGGCCGCCGCTGTTCCTCGTGCGCAAGGTGTCCAGGCTCTGTGCGACGGACTGCTGCTCGGTGAAGTGCAGCACGATCAGCACCGGCCGGCGCACGTCGTGGTTCGGCGACGGCACCCAGGTGGCCAGCGGATTGCGTGGCGGCAGCGGCGCGCAGGCGGCGAGCAGCACAAGTGGGAGCAGCAGGACGGCGGTGCGCAGGCGGTGGGTGTTCGGGAATGTCTGGCGCATGGCGGTGGGCTTCATGGCTTTTGCTTCTTGCTCGTCATTCCAGCTTTCGCTGGAATGACGGTGGGGAAGATTCGGGGCGTCGATGGTAATCATGGATGCAGGAACGGCTCGGCAATCGCCAGCACAGTGCGATAGGGCTCCGGATCGTTGCGGTTGCTGAGCAGGATCACCGTGAGATGCTGCTTCGGCCAGCGCACGATCACGTTGCGGAAGCCGATGCTCTCGCCCGAATGCCACAGCGTGTCGCCGGTGATGCGCCAGCCGTAGCCGTAGTCGGCCTGGTAGGGCTCGCCCACGACCTTCGCGTGGGGGCTGAAGGCGAGCTTGCGCGAGGCGTCGCTGAGCAGGCGGTCGTCGTAGAGCGCGGCGTCCCATTTCGCGAGATCGTCGAGGTTCGAATAGATGCCGCCGTCGCCGCGGGTGGCGCTGGTGAGGTCCTGGTCGGTGCGCTGCCAGCGGCCGTTCGTTTCGCTGTAACCGTAGGCGCGGTTGGGCACCGTCTTGTCGTCGTGCACGTAGAGCAGGGTGTGGTCCATGTGCAGCGGCTGGAAGATGCGCCGCGCGAGGAAGTCCTGCAGCGGCATGCCGGAAGCCTTCTCCACCACCAGGCCGAGCAGCACGTAGCCGGTGTTGCTGTAGCGGTAGGCGCTGCCGGACGGGAAGTAGCCGTGCGTGGTGGCGGCGATCATGTGCAGCACGTCGCCGTCGTCAAGCTGCTTCGTGGCGCCGGGCGGAATCAGGTCCTCGTAGTCGAGCAGGCCGCCGGTGTGGCAGAGCAGTTCGCGCAGCGTCACCTCGTCGGTGAACGCGGGCAGCGAGGGCAGCCAGTGGCGGATCGAATCGTCGAGCCTGAGCTTGCCGTCCTGCGCCAGCAGCAGGATTGCCGCGGCGGTGAACTGCTTGGTGACCGAGGCGAGGCGGTAGTCGGTGGCGGAAGTCGCGGCGACGTGGTGCTCCAGGTCGGCCATGCCATAGCCGCGATCAAGCAGCGGCTTGCCGTCTTTGATCACCAGCAGCGCGGCGCCGGGAACGTTGCCGGTGTAGGGCTGCATCAGGCGGTTGGCGTTCTGGATGGCGTCGGCGGTGGAGGCTGCGTTTGCGGCGCTGGCGATAAGCAGCAAGGCCAAGGTGGTGGCAAGACGCATGGGCGTTCTCCGTGCGCGTGAGCTTGAGCCCCTCTCCCTGTGGGAGAGGGGCTGGGGTGAGGGTTCGGTAGCGCCGCAACGCCCGGCTTCGCCCGAACCCTCACCCGGCTGCTGCCACCCTCTCCCGACGGGAGAGGGATTCGGGCGTGCAGAGTCCGGCAGTGATGAGGCGCTCATTGCACCGGCACGTCATAAATCATGTGCGGCGCGGGTTCGGGCGTGAGGGTGTAGTGCCACCACTCCAGCGGGTAGTTCCGGAAACCCTCGCGTTCCATCGCCGCGCGCAGGCGATGGCGGTTGGCGAGTTGCGCGGCGCCAATATCGGGCGCGTCGGTGTGGGCGCGCACGCCGAACCAGTCGAAGCCGGTACCCATGTCCAGCGGCGCGCAATGCGTGCCGTCGGCGGCGCAGCGCTCCAGGGTGAGGTCCACGGTGGCGCCGCGGCTGTGGCCGGAGACGGGGGCGATGTAGTCGCCCAGCAGTTGCGACTTGTCGAGGTCCGGGTAGTGCTGCGGCTTGGTGCGCTGGTCGGAAAGGTCGTGCGCCCAGCGCACGAAATCCGCCACCGCGCGGGCGGGACGGTAGCAGTCCCACAGCTTCAGCCGGTAGTGCTCGGCGTGCAGCTCATGTTCGACCCGCGCCAGCGCCTCGGCGGCGGGGCGCAGCAGCAGGCACTTGGGCGCGAGGTAGCCGTGCACCGGTCGGCCGACGAAGTTGTCGCTGCCGGCGTACTTGATGTCCTCGGCGATGTCGGGCACCAGGCTGCGGATGTCGACCAGGCCCGCCTGCGCCGCGGTTTTCGCGGGCGAGAGTTGCGGCGACGGTTCGTCGGCTTGTGCGGTTTGCATGCATGCCGCCAACGCCATGATGGCCGCGATGCCGTAGGAGCGCACCCTGTGCGCGAAAGCGAGAAGTGAGTGCAGAGGAGTGAGGAGATAGAGAAAGCATGAGCGGCGGTGTGCAGTTCCCCTCTCACTTCTCACTCCTCTGCACTCACTCCTGCTCCATTCGCGCACAGGGTGCGCTCCTATGGAGAGATGATGCTTCATGGGCAGTCCCCGGTGCGCACGAAGTGCAGGTCTTCGTAGTCGGAGCTGAAGTCGCCGAGCGGATCGAGCTTGGCCATGGTCAGCGTGGCGGCTTGGCCGGCTTGCGCGGGATGGAAATCCAGCCAGGCATCGGGCGCCACGCTGCGGTCGCTCCAGCGCACCAGCTCGCGTCGGCCCAGGCGCAGCACCTCGCCGCTGAGTTTGGGCGACTTGGCGACGGCGAAATGCACGCGGCCGCCTCGCGGGCACAGCGCGAGTTCGCCCAGCCACGGATCGCGGTAGCGTCCCGTCCATGCGGCCAATGCGGCGGGTGCGACCGGCGTGGCGGCAGAGATGTCGGGCGCGGCGGCGCGGGCCGTCGCTTGCCTGTGCGCGCGCTCCAGCGCATCGGCATACCACGCGACGCCGCGCGTGTCGTCCGGCGCGGTGAAGTGCTTGAGCAGCACTTCGCCGAGCACGCTGCGCGCATCCTCGGCCTCGCCGTTGATCATGAACACGAAGCCGCTCTGCATGTCGGGCAGCAGCATCAGCTCGGAATACATGCCGCCCAGCGTGCCGGTGTGCCACACCGTCCAGTGGCCGTCCGCATCGGCCATGCGCCAGCCGTAGCCGTAGGCCATGACGTGGCTGCGGTCCCACTCGCGGCGCTGCGCGGAGACCGGGATCAGCATGTGCGGCGACTGCAGCACGCGGCGCTGCTCGGCCGACAGCCACTCGAGCTGCGCCGGCGTGGGCGCCAGCCAGTTGCGCGCCCAGGCGAGCATGTCGTCGAGATCGCAGCGGATGCCGCCGGCCGGGGCGGAGGCGATCGCGGGGATCGCCGGGCCGTCCTCGCGCATCGGCACGTTGCGCCCGCCCTCGCGCGAGTGCGGTTCGGCCACGTCGCCCACCGCGTCGCGGTTCCATGCGCCGACCTGGCAGCGCGAAAGACCGAGCGGCTGGAACAGCTCGCGATGCATCAGCGTCTCGTACGGCGCGCCGCCCGCGGCGGCGGCGACTTCACCGGCCACCACGTAGAGCAGGTTGTCGTACTGGTACTTCGCGCGGAAGCTGTAGCCGGGCTGGATGTAGCGCAGGCCGTGGACGATGTCGGCGCGGGTGAACGCGTTCGGCTCCGGCCACAGCATCAGGTCGCCGCCGCCCTCGGGCAGACCGCTGGAGTGGGTGAGCAGGTCGGCCACGCGCATGTTCCGCGTGACCCACGAGTCGTGCATCTGGAAGTCCGGCAGGTACTTCGTCACCGGGTCGTCCCAGCGCAGCCTGCCTTGGTCGACCAATCGGCCGAGCAGGGCGGTGGTCATCGCCTTGCTGTTGGAGGCGATCTTGAACAGCGTGTGCGGCGTGATCGGTTGGCCCGAACCGGCGACGGTCTCGCCGCGCGTGGCGACGTAGACCACCTGGCCGTGCTCGATCACGCCGAGCGCGATGCCGGGCAGGCGGTAGCGGGCGACTACGGCGTCGAGGATGCGGTCGTAGTCCTGCGTCGCGGGCGTGGCGGCGTGCGCGGAGCCGGCGAAGGCGAGGACGGCGAACAGGGCGAGGCCAAGGCGTCCCCTCACCCCGACCCTCTCCCCCGGCGGCACCGCCGCTGGGGGAGAGGGAGCTTCAAGCGCGCGGCGAGCTCGTGCCCGGCTTGCCGCCGGCGAGGCTGGTTCACGGCTGCGCATGACGCTCCACCTCGCGCCACACGCGCAGCAGGTTGCCGCCCCACAGCTTGGCGATGTCGGCGTCGCTGAAGCCGGCATGGCGCAGCGCGGCGGTGAGGTTGCGGGTTTCGCCGGCGTCGTTCCAGCCGGTAATGCCGCCGCCGCCGTCGAAGTCGGAGGCGATGCCCACGTGGTCGATGCCGGCCACCTGCACCATGTGCCGGATCTGCTTGACGTAGTCGTCCAGCGTGGGCAGCGGGTACTGCTGCTGGATCGCGGCCATGCCCTGCGCCATCGCGGGCAGGTAGTCGTCGCGGTCGCTGTCGTACTTCGCGTCGCCGTTGGCCTTGGCCACGGCGTCCTGCAGCTTCTTCTCGGCGGCTTCGCGGCCGGGGTCGCGTTTCAGGAATTCCTTGAACGCCACCGCCTGCACCACGCCGCCCTTGGTGGCGATCGCGCGCAGCAGCTCGTCGGGCAGGTTGCGCGGATGGTCGAGCACGGCGCGCGCGCCGGAGTGCGAGGCGATGATCGGCGCGGCGGACACCGCGAGCGCGTCGCGCACGCAGCGGTCGGAGGCGTGCGAGATGTCGACCAGCATGCCGAGCCGGTTCGCGCGCTGCACCACCGCGCGGCCGAACGCGCTCATGCCGGCGTCGCCCTGGCTGTTCATCGCCGGTTCGCCGTGTTCGGTGTCGGGCAGCGAGCTGCTGCACAGGTCGTTGTTGCCGACGTGGACCAAGCCGACCGAGCGGGCGCCGCGGTCGAACGCGGCGTCGAGGCGGCGGAGGTCGTGGCCGAGCGAGTAGGCGTTCTCGATCTCGATCGTGGCCGAGAGCAGGCCGGCCTGGCGGTTGGCGACGAGTTGCTCGGGCGTGGCGGCGAGGCGGATGCGGTCGGGGTACTGCATCAGCATGCGGCCGATGCCGTCGTACTTCTGCCCGGCCTGCTCGACGGCCCTGGCGTAGCCGGCGGGCGTGAGCGGCCCCTGCGGCACCCAGATCACGAAGAACGCCGCATCGAGGCCGCCGCGTTCCATCTTGCCCAGATCGACCTTGAGCGGCGTGTCCCTGCCCACGTCGAAGCGCGGCTCGCGCATGTAGGCGAACGGGATGTCGACGTGGGTGTCGATGGTGAGCGGCGGGTCGTGCGGCGCCGCCTGCATTGCGGCGGCGGGGATGGCGGCGAGCGTGGTCAGGCCGAGCGCGAGGCGGACGAGGGCGGGCGGGCGGGGCGCGGTGCGGTTCATGGCGTTTCCCAGTGGCTGGCCGGTTGCTCGCCGGCGATCATCTCCTCCAGCGTCTGCCGGCGGCGCACCACGGCGTAACGGCCGCGGTCGAGCAGCACTTCGGCGGCCAGCGGCCGCGAGTTGTAGGTGGAGGCCATCGAGGCGCCGTAGGCGCCGGTGGTGCGGATCAGCACCAGGTCGCCGGCTTCGCACTCGGGCAGCGGGCGGTCGCGGGCGAAGGTGTCGCCGGTTTCGCAGACCGGGCCCACGATGTCGTAGCGTGTCATGCGGCGCCCACCCTCCACCAGCGGCACGATCTCGTGCCAGGCATCGTACAGGCTGGGGCGCAGCAGGTCGTTCATCGCCGCGTCCAGCACCAGGAAGCGGCGCCCGGCGCCCTCCTTGACGCGCAGCACGCGGGTCAGCAGCACGCCGGCCTCGGCCACCAGCCAGCGGCCCGGCTCCAGCAGCAGGCGGCCGTCGAAGCCGGCCAGCGCCGCGCGGACCACGGCCGCGTAGTCGGCGGCGGCGACCGCCCGTTCGCCTTCGCGGTAGCGCACGCCGAGGCCGCCGCCCACGTCGATGCTGGCGATCGCGTGGCCGGCGTCGCGCAGCTCGCGCCAGAACGCGGCGACGCGCTGCAGCGCGAGGCGGAACGGTTCCAGCGCGAGGATCTGCGAACCGATGTGCACGTGCAGGCCGTCGAGCCGCACGTGGGTCAGCTGCTCGCGCGCGGCGAACCAGCGGCGCGCTTCGTCGATGTCCACGCCGAACTTGTTCTCCGACTTGCCGGTGGCGATCTTCGCGTGGGTAGGCGCGTCCACGTCGGGGTTGATGCGCACCGCGGCATGCGCCACCACGTCCAGCTCGGCGGCCAGCAGCTGCAGCAGCTGCAGCTCGTCGGCCGATTCCACGTTGAAGCGGGCGATGCCGGCGGCGAGCGCCTCGGCGATCTCGTGCGCGCTCTTGCCCACGCCGGAGAACACGATGCGCGCGGCGGGGATGCCGGCGCGCAGGCTGCGCCACATCTCGCCGGCGGAAACCACGTCGGCGCCGAGCCCGGCCGCGGCCATCAGCTGCAGGATGGCGTGGTTGGGGTTGGCCTTCACCGCGTAGCAGATCGTGGCGTCGAGCCCGGCCAGCGCGGCCTCGAGTTCGCCGATCCGCCCGCGGATCGCGTTGGCGGAATAAGCGTGCAGGGGCGTGCCTTCGCGTTGCGCGAGGGCCGCCAGATCGACGCCCTCGAACCTTCCGCCAACGGTGGCGGCCTGATGTTCCTGCATGTCGCTTCCCTGAAAAACCGGCGGCCCGAGCAGCGGGCCGCCGTTGGGGGAGAGAACCCTGGTCAGTAGGTGTAGGTCACGACCAACTGCATGTAGCGCGGCGCTTGCCAGACGGTGCCCTGCCCGAAGTAGGGCATCTTGTTGCCGGGCGTGCTCTCGTAGCGGGAATGCACGTTGACGACGGTCTGGCTGTTGAGCAGGTTGTAGATGGAGAAACGCGCCTTCAGGTCGATGTCCTTCACCGGCAGCGTCCAGGTCACATTGACGCCCAGGTCCTTCACCCACGGCATGCGGCCGAACGCGCCGCGCCCCGTGTAGACCAGCTGGCGCGTTTTCCAGTCGGAACAGTTCGCCACGCACAGCCAGCCCGAGCCGCCGCCGCTGAACTCGCCGGGGCCGCCGGCGCTGCGGTTGTCGTTGGGCCAGCGCACGCCGAACGCGGTGATCGGGCCGCCGGAATACGCGGAGAACGTGGCGCCCATGCTCCACATGTCGTTGAACTTGTAGCTGCCGCGCAGCTTGATCTGGTGGCGATGGTCGTTGAACAGCACGCCGTAGCGCTCGTTGACGGCCGGGTGGTCGTAGTACTGCACCAGGTTGGTGTCGTTGTAGCCCGTGTCCGAGTTCACCGGGCCCTCGATGTTGCCTTCGGACTTGGACCAGATGTAGCTGGCATTGAAGGCCCACTTGCCGTCCCAGGCGCGATCGAGCTGCAGCTCGACCGCCTTGTAGGTGCGGCGCGGCTTCTTGTAGCCCATGACGATGTTGCTGCCCAGCGCCTGGTAGCCGTCCTTCGAACTGTCGAACGTGACCCAGCTGTTGGTGTCGGGGCACCACAAGGTGGCCTGGTCGCCCGGGTTGAGGATCGGCCAGTCGCCGGAATACCAGGGGCAGCCGGCGACATGGTTGATGCGCACGTCTTCCACCGAGCGGGTCATCTTGCGGTAGGTGAGGTTCGCGCCGTACGACCAGGTCTGGTCGATCGCCTGCTGGAAGCCCAGGATGTACTCGTCCTGGAACACCTGCTTCAGCTTGCGGTCGACCGCGGTGCGGACGTCGTCGGGCGCGGCCGCGTTCCCCTCGGTATTGACCGGGCCCAGCTGCGCGCCGACCTTGGGGAACAGATACGTGCCGCCGGTGACCGGGTCGGTCTTCTGGAGCCAGCCGTCGAGCACGTAGTAGGTGTGCTCGTCGGTGGTGCCGCCGCCGAAGTAGTCGGTGATCTTGTTGGTCAGCGGGATGTAGTAGCGGCCGGCGTTGCCGAACACCTTCGTCGTGCCGTCGCCCTTCACGTCCCAGCTGAAGCCGACGCGCGGGGAGATCATGTCGCTGAACGCCGCCTTGGCGAAGGTCGCCCCCGACGCGAGCTTGTTCTCGAACTTGTCGCCGCGCACGCCCAGGTTCAGCAGCAGGGTGGGCGTGACGTTCCAGTTGTCTTCCACGTAGAGCGCCTGGGCCGTGGTCGAGACCGGGGCGCCGGTGATGTAGCGGCGCGCATCGACGTAGGCCGTGTCGCCGGGCGGCACGACCCCGCCGCCGGGCAGCACGCGGTCGACCCGCGAGGCAGGCATGCCGAGCACGGTGTAGCTCACGCCGTCGCCGGGGTACACCGTCGAACTCCTGGAATCCATCACTTCCTGGTCGGCGCCGAAGCGCAGCAGGTGGTCGCCGAGCGTCCATTCGAAATCCAGGCGGGTCTCGATGCGCTTGTCGTGGCGGCTGCTGATGCTGTTGTTGGTCGGGTGGCAGCCTTCCTGCACGGTGCGCGGCCCGAACAGGGCGGTGTAGCTGCTGTCGCGGTACACCTTGCTGCAACCGGCATCCCACGGGCTGCTGCCGGTGGCGCTGCGCTTGTTCACGCCGTACATCGCCTTGGCGACGAAGCTGTCGCCGAAGTGGCCGGTGTAGGTGAGCGCACCGTTGTCGCCGCCGGAGCCGGCGCTGCTTTCGCCGCGCTTGCGGCCGAAGCTGGCGCTGTTCCAGGTGTAGTCGTAGTTGCGGGTGGTCGCGTCGGCCTTGTCGGAGAACGCCAGCAGTTCCAGCAGGTGCCTGTCGCTGATGTGCCAGTCGAGCTTGAGGCCCCAGAAGTCGTTGGCGTCGCGGGTTTTCCAGGCCTGGGTGGTGTCGATGTCCAGCGGCCGCGAGTCGCGCCGCTCGTACATCGCGAAGAAGAACAGCTTGTCTTTGATGAGCGGGCCGGAGGCCCAGACGTTGGCCTTGTAGAACGGATCCTCGTCGCGGCTGGTGCGGTCGCGCTCGTCGATGGTGCCGTCGGTATGGAAATGGTCCTTCTTCGCCGACGCCCACGCCGCCGGCTCCATCGTCAGCTCCGCGCCGGCATGGAATTCGTTGCCGCCGGAGCGCGTCACGGCGTTGATGACGCCGCCGGTGCTGCGGCCGAACTCGGCCGAATAGCCGCCGGTCTTGACCTGGAATTCCTGGAAGAACGCGAACGGCACCGTGGAGTAGCCCTGGCGGCGATACGGGTCGGTCACGTCGAGGCCATTGATGTAGACGACGTTCTCGGCCACCGACGAACCGCCGAAGGTGAGGCCGCCGAAGGTGGCGCCCGAGGCGATCACGCCCGGCGCCAGCAGCGCGACCGAAGCCAGGTTCTGGTCCACCGGCAGGCGCGCCAGTTCCTCGCGGGTGATGTTGGTGGCCGATTCGGTGGAAAACACGTCGACGCGGTTGACCACCCGCGAGCCCACCACCTGGATCGCTTCCAGGTTGACCACGTTGCCGCGGCTGCCCAGGTTGACGGTGGTCGTGCCGCCCAGGGAAACGGCCACCGCGATCGGCGCGCCGACCTGCTGCCCGTCGCGCAGAACCTGCAGGCTGTAATTGCCCACCGGCAACTGCGCCACGCGGTAGCTGCCGTCGGCGCCGACCGTGACCGAGCGGGTCTGCCCGGTCGCGGTCTGGGTGACGACGATCTGCGTGCCGGCGTCGGCGTGGCCCGCCACGGCGCCGGTGACGGCCTGCGCCAGCGCGGGATCCCCGGCCACCGATGCCAGGCCGAGGCCGAGCGCCATGCAAAGTACGGTCCTGCGCAATATCCGGGCGTTGCTCATTTCCCCATCTCCCCCCATCGACCTCGTCGATGCCTAGTTCGTGAAAAGCTGCCGTTGCTTGCCGCCGCGTCCGTGCACCGCCGGCAGGACCTGCCAGACGAAGTCGTAATCCAGTTGATCGAAATAGAGGTTGCCGCCGCGCCACTCGGCCTCGCCGCGCTGCGAGTCGACGTTGTCGGAGCGGAAGAAGCGCTTCGGCGGCGCGAACGGCTGCGCGTAGTCGTCGTTGAACGCGATGCGCCAGGCGTCGAGGCCGCCGAGGTAGAACCATTCCATCTGCGCGTCGCCGGGCTGCGTGCCGTGCAGGCGGCCGGTGGTGACGTCCATCGGCACCCAGCCGTAGGGCGGCAGGTAGAGCAGGCCCCAGTCGTGGATGTTGCTGTAGCCGCTGCCGTCGCCGGAGAACACCATGCCGGACTGCCAGCGCGCCGGGATGCCGTTGAGCCGCAGCAGGGTTATCAGCAGCAGGGTCTGCTGGCCGCAGTCGGCGTGGCCGGCGTGCAGCGCGTAGTCGCTGATGTTGCTGAGGGTGGAGTACTCGCGCGCGCCGGCCCAGGGGATTGCGTCCACCGCGGCGAACAGCTTCTGCGCGATGCGGTAGGGATTCTTCTCGTCGCCCACGACGCGCCGCGAGAACGCGCGCATGGCCGGGGTGAACACGATGTGCGGCGGCCGCTCGGCCACGAATGGCGCCAGCGCCGCGGTGGCCGGCTCGGCCTGCACCCTGGCCGGGTCGATGGCGTGGTATTGCGCGGCGAGTGTGAGCTCGTAGGTCACCGAGAACTCCACCGGCTGGCCGGCCCGCGCGCGCTGCTGGAGGTGCACGGTGCGCTGCAGCGCGCTGTCCGGCGCGATCGCGTGCGCGGCCGGCGTGCTGTCCACGTAGCGGATGTCGTCCTGCTGGCCGGGGATCGCGCGCGGGTAGGGAATCCACGCGCTCACCATTTCGCCGGCCGGCACCGCGTCCGCCTTCACCGTGAGCCGCTGGGTCATGCGCACGCGGCGCGGCAGCACGCTGCTGGCGTGTTCCGCCAGCGCGGCGGCGCGGATGTCGCGGTGATCCTGGTTCAGCGTCGCCATCGGGCCGTCGGTGATCGGCGCCTGCAGCGCACGGCGCGCCACCGCTTCCGGGCTGAGCCGGAACAGGTTGCCCGGCGCGCGCTTGAAGTACCGCCGCTGGCCGTCGATCGTCATCTGTTCGAACAGGCCGGCGGCGTCCCAGCGGTCGAATTCGGCCTGGCTGAGGTCGGGGATCAGCTTGCGCACGCGCGCCTGCACTTCGGCGGCGTCGAGCGTGAAGTCCAGCCGGATGCGGCGCATGCGCTCGCGCTGGAACAGCCAGTCCGCGCGTTCCTGCGGGCCGAGCCCCGGCTGCGCCAGCGCGCGGTCGATCGCGGCGCCGGCGGCCTTGAACTGCCCGGCATCGATGCTCGCGACGGTTTGTGCGAGCGTGGCCGGTGCGGCGTCGCCGGCACGGGCCAGCGGCAGCGCGAGGCCGAGCGCCAGCACGACGGCGGCCAGACGTCGGGCGTGGTGCGGGGCAAGTTGGCAGCGTGCCGGATTCATCGCGAAAACTCACCGCAAGTTTTTGCCGTGTTCGCTGTGTAGCACGCTTGCAATCGACGGTCAATAATTTATGCTTCGAATCGAATTTTTTGAAATTAACTATTCCAAACCAGCCGACCGGCCCCGCCGGCCACGCTGGTCCGCCGGGGAGGCAACGGGGCGATGATCCACACGGTCTGGCCATACCTGGCCTTGATGCTGCTGGCGGCCGGGCTGTTTCCCGCGCTGGAGCGCTACTACGGCTGGCGCATCTTCAACGTGCTGCCGCCGATCGTGCTCACCTACCTGCTGGTCACCGCGATGGCGGTGGCGGGGCTGTGGCAGAACAACGAGCCGATCCGCGCCGCGCAGTCCACCCTGGTGACGCAGCTGGTGCCGGCGCTGCTGTTCCTGCTGATGATCAACTGCGACCTGCGCGCGATCCTCGCGCTGGGGCCGCGCGTGCTGGCGGTGTTTGCCTGCACCTCGGCGAGTCTGTTCGTGGCCTTCGTCGCCACCTTCCTGATCTACCGCAGCTGGCTGCCGGGCGACGCCTGGCATCCGCTGGGCGCGCTGTCGGGCAGCTGGGTGGGCGGCACCGCGAACATGATCGCGGTGAAGCAGGCGATCGGCATGTCCGACGCGCACCTGGCGATGTCGCTGCTCACCGATGCGCTGTGCTACTCGATGTGGGTGGTGGTGCTGTTCTCGGTGGCGCGGCTGGCGCCGGCGTTCAACCGCTGGACGCGGGCGCGCTCCAGCGCGGAGATCGCCACCGCCGAGGCGCGCGACAGCGGCGCGCCCACCACCGACAGCGTGCTGCTGTGGCTGGGCCTGGCGCTGATGGCGGCCGCAGGTTCGGCCGTGCTGGCGCAGCACCTGCCGCGCTCGGGCATGGTCAGCGCCACCACCTGGACGATTCTGCTCGCCACGCTCGCCGGCCTGGTGGCGGCGCATACGCCGCTGGCGCGCTTTCCGGGCGCCGCGCGTATCTCCGGCGCGCTGCTGATCGCGGTGGTGGCGGTGCTGGCCTCGCAGAGCAACTTCGAGAACATCGGCGCGGCACCGCTGTACCTGTTGTGCGGCGTCACCATCATCGCGATCCACGCCGTGCTGCTGGTGGGCTTCGCACGGCTGTTCCACTTCGACCTGTACCTGTGCGGCATCTCCTCGCTGGCGCACATCGGCGGCGTGGCCGCCACGCCGGTGCTGGCCGCCACCTACGCGCGCTCGCTGGTGCCGGTGGGCATCCTGCTGGCGCTGCTGGGCTATATCCTCGGCACCGGCTTCGGCCTGCTGGTGTCCTCCGTGCTGGCGACGCTGGCGTCGCCCTGATCCGGGAGCCCGACCATGCGACAACATCCCCTGCTGCTCGCAACCGCCCTGGCGCTGGGTTTGTGCTGCGCGCCACTGCATGCGCGCGAGGCGAGTTTGCCGATCCCGCCCTCGGGCGTGATCGGGGTGACCGACGCGCAACTCAGTCCGCAGTTCTGGATCGATCGGCTCGCGCAGCCGGACCAGGTGATCCTCGACCGCAGCGCGATCGCCGCGCTGAACGCCCGTGTGCTGCAACTCGATCCCAGCATGCACGACCTGCGCCAGTTGCCGGCCGAGCTGGACCGCGCCGCGGTGGCGGGCCGGATCGAGGCGGTTTCGCAGCGCCCCGCGCACACGCTGTACGACGTGCACGGCGCGGCGGTGCCCGCCGCCACGCTGGATGCGCTGGTGGCGAACCTCGCGCTGGACGCCATTCCGGCCCACGTCGCGCCGCGCTACGGCCTGGTGGTCGCGCGCGCCGCCCTGCGCGCCTTCCCCACCGAGCTGCGTGTGTTCAGCAGCAAGGGCGACACCGACATCGACCGCTTCCAGGAAACCGCGGAGTTTCCCGGCACGCCGGTGGCGGTGCTGCACGCCAGCCGCGACGGCGAATGGCTGTTCGTGCTGAGCCCGCGCTACGGCGCCTGGGTGCGCAAGCAGGCCATCGCCATCGGCAGCGCGGCGCAGGTGTTCGGCTACGCGGACCAGGCGCCGTACCGCGTCGTCACCGGCGGCGTGGTGCGCACGGTGTACACGCCGGAAAACCCGGCGCTGTCGCAGCTGCAGCTGGACATGGGCACGCGCCTGCCGCTGGCCAAGCTGCCGCCCGGCGAGCCGGTGAACGGCGAAGGCCCGTACAGCTCGTGGACGCTGGAGCTGCCGCTGCGCGGCGCGGATGGCGCGCTGTCGTTCGGCCCCGCGCTGCTGCCGAAGACCGCCGACAGCGCCGCCGACTACCTGCCGCTGACCCGCGCCAACCTGCTGCGCCAGGCGTTCAAGCTGCTCGGCGAACGCTACGGCTGGGGCCACGCCTACGACGCACGCGACTGCTCGGGCTTCGTCTCCGACGTCTACCGCTCGATGGGCGTGCTGATGCCGCGCGACACCAGCGCGCAGGCGGTGAGCCCGGCGCTGTCGCACACCGCGTTCGGCGCCGCCGACGACCGCGCGGCGCGCCTGCGCGCGGTCGCCGCGCTGGAGGTGGGCGACCTCGTCTACATTCCCGGCCACGTGATGATGGTGATCGGCCGCATCGACGGCCAGCCGTGGGTGATCCACGACACCACCGGCATCAGCTACCGCGGCCCGGACGGCGCGATGCGCCGGGTCAAGCTCAACGCGGTATCGGTCACGCCGCTGCTGCCGCTGATGTTCAACGACCGCGAAAGCTACGTGGAGCGCATGACCAGCATCGTGCGCATCCGCCGCTGACCCACGAATACGGAAGCAAGGAGACCCATGAAGATCACGGACATCCGCTTCGGCATGCTCAAGGTGCCGCTGAAGACCCCGTTCAAGACCGCGCTGCGCACCGTCAACCAGGTCGAGGACATCGTGGTGATGGTGCACACCGACAGCGGCCACGTGGGCTACGGCGAGGCGCCGGCCACCGCGGTGATCACCGGCGACACGCACGGCTCCATCGTCGACGCGATCCGCCACTACATCGCGCCGCGGCTGATCGGGCAGGACGTGGCCGAGCTCAACCGGCTGACCCGCGCGATCCAGGGCTCGGTGGAGAAGAACACCAGCGCCAAGGCGGCGGTGGAGATCGCGCTGTACGACCTGTGGGGCCAGCTCTACGGCGCGCCGCTGTACAAGCTCCTGGGCGGCGGCGACCCCGTCATCACCACCGACATCACGATCAGCGTGGACTACATCGACAAGATGGTGGCCGACTCCGTCGCCGCGGTGGAGCGCGGCTTCGAATCGCTGAAGATCAAGGTGGGCAAGGACATCGGCGTGGACATCGAGCGGGTCAAGGCGATCTACGCCGCGGTCGAGGGCCGCGCGCTGCTGCGCCTGGACGCGAACCAGGGCTGGACCGCGAAGCAGGCGGTGTACGCGCTGCAGACGCTGGAGGACGCCGGCATCAAGCTGGAGCTGGTCGAGCAGCCGGTGAAGGCGCGCGACCTCGACGGCATGCGCTACGTCACCGAACGCGTGCACACGCCGATCATGGCCGACGAGAGCGTGTTCGGGCCGATGGAGGTGATCGAGCTGATCCGCCTGCGCGCCGCCGACATCATCAACATCAAGCTGATGAAGACCGGCGGCATCTCCAACGCGATCAAGATCGCCGACATCGCCGCGCTGCACGGCGTGGACTGCATGATCGGCTGCATGCTGGAAACCTCGATCAGCGTGGCGGCCGCGGTGCACGTGGCGGTGGCCAAGGCCGACGCGATCACCAAGGTCGACCTGGACGGCCCCTCGCTGTGCGCGTTCAACCCGGTGGACGGCGGCGTGATCTTCAACGAGTCCGAGATCTCGGTGACGGATGCGCCCGGCTTGGGCATCCGCGCGATCCACGGGCTGGAACCGTTGGAAAGCTGAGGGCCTGTTTATGATCCCCACATGGCCCGCGTTGCCTTGCCGTGGTCGTCAGGTGGTGGCGCGTGGCGCAGCGCCTGCCTGGCTGGCAGGTCAAGCCGCGCGCTGCCGCATGGCGGCCACGGCAAGACAACCCGCAGGGCCGGGGCTGTTTGCCCACATCCCTGCGTCATCACTCGGTCGTGGACGGACGTCCACTCCCTCCTTCTTCCTTGGTCTGCGCGCAAACAGCTCCCGGCGCGGGCCATGCGGAGATCATAAACAGGCTCTGCCATGTCGCCCCTGGTGAAAATCCGCTCCGAGCGCGACCAGATGTCGGCAGTGGAGCGCCGCATCGCCGACTTCATCCTGGACAACGCGCAGCTGCTGCGCGACTACTCCTCGCAGCAGCTCGCCAACGCGCTGGGCATCAGCCAGTCCAGCGTGGTCAAGTTCACCCAGAAGCTCGGTTTCAAGGGCTACCCCGACCTCAAGTACTCGGTGGGCGAGGCGATCGCCCGCGCCGACAACGGCGACGACGAGGCCGCCGCCGCGCAGGTCGGCGGCGAGACCGACGACGCACTGGCCGGCAGCCTGTGGCGGCGCAAGTCCGAGGCGGAGGAGGCGACCCGGCTGATCAACCCGCCGCAGACGCTGGCCGCGGTGGCCGCGGCGATTGGCACCGCCGGGCGCAGCGGCAAGGTGTTCATCATCGGCCTCGGCGAGGACGACATCCACGCGCGCGGCCTCGCGCTGAAGCTGTCGCTGCTGGGCATCCTCACCGTGCACAACTTCGACACCGCACGGATGACCGCGAACGTTTCCGCCGCCGGCCCCGGCGACGTGCTGGTGGTGTTCTCCGAGCACGGCAACCATCCGGCGCTGTGCAAGATCAGCCGCTACTTCCGCGAGCGGCGCGGGCAGGTGATCAGCGTGACCCGGCACACCGCCAACCCGCTGCGCACGCTGGCGGACGTGGCGCTGCTGGTGTCGGCGCACGACGAACGCCCGTACATCCAGTCGCTGCTCTACCAGTCCGCGTTGCAGCACCTGCTGGACGTGATCTTCGTGCGCCTGTGCGAAGGCGACGACGCGCGCCACGCGCAGCTGGTCGCCAACCTGGACCGCATCCAGCAGATGCTGGAGCCGTGAATGGCCGTCCGGACGTCCATCCGCGCCGCGCCACTTGGCCCCTCTCCCTCCGGGCTGGCGGCGCCCTTGAGCCCCTCTCCCTCCGGGAGAGGGGTTGGGGTGAGGGTTCGGATTTGCCTCGGCGCTCATCTTCGCCCGAACCCTCACCCGCCTGGATTCGCGCCTTCCATGGCGCTCACCCCAGCCGGGGCTAGCTTCGCTGTTCCGCAGGCGCATCCGCACCTGCAGGTCGGCACCCTCTTCCTCGCTCCTCAAAGCAGGGCCATCCATGGCCCTTCCCCGCGTCCGAAGGGAGAGGGATTCCTTCGTTGGAGGTTTCCATCGCCATGCGTAACCGCCTCACGATCCTGTTGACCGCCGGCCTGGCCCTCGCAGGCAGCGCCATCGCCGCCAACGACCCCTCCGCCGCCTGGTCCAATGCCAACCAGATGGTGCTGGTCACCGTGCCCGACTGGAACACGATCGAAGGCACGCTGCGCACTTACCAACGCGAGCACGGCGACGCGTGGCACGAAGTGGGCACGGCGCAGCCGGTGGTGATCGGCCACGGCGGCGCGGCTTGGGGCATCGGCCTCAGTCCGCCGCAGCACGACGGCCCGCAGAAGCGCGAAGGCGACGGCCGCAGCCCGGCCGGCGTGTTCCGCATCGGCGAAGCGTTCGGCTACGCCGCGCATGCGGACACGGCGATGCCCTACCGTGCGCTCACCGCCACCGACTGGTGCATGGATGTCAGCGGTACGCCGCTGTACAACCGCATCGCCGATACGGCCAAGGTCGGCGCGGCGGCGCTCGCGGGTTCCAGCGAGCCGATGCGGCGCGACCTGCACGTGCATGGCGACCAGGCCTACCGGCTCGGCTTCGTGATCGAGCACAACCCGGACGGCGTGGCGCACGGCGGCAGCTGCATCTTCGCCCACCTGTGGGCGTCGCCGACCACCGGCACCACCGGCTGCACCGCGATGACGCCTGCCGTCATGCAGCGCCTGCTGGCCTGGCTGAAGCCGCAGGCGCACCCGGTGTTCGTGCTGCTGCCGCAGGACGAGTACGCGCGCCTGCACAACACCTGGCACTTGCCGGCCGTGCAGGGCGGCCGATGAGCGCCACCAGCCGCGTGCTGCTGGGCCTGGCCGCCGGCGCGCTGGCGGGGCTGGCGCTGGCCGCCTGGGCACCTGACTGGGCCGCGCATGCGGCGGACGTGGCCCAGCCGATCGGCCGCCTCTGGCTCAACGCACTGCAGATGACCGTGGTGCCGCTGGTGCTGGCGCTGGTGGTAGTGGGCGTGAACAGCGCCAGCGACGCGGCGGCTTCCGGGCGCATCGCGCGGCGCACGCTGGTCGTCATCATCGTGCTGCTCATGCTCGGCGCGGCCGTCGCCGCGCTGCTGGCGCCGCCGCTGCTGGCGCTGTTCCCGCACGATCCCGCGCTGGGCGCGGCGCTGAACGGGCCGGGCGCGCAGGTGCCGGCCACCGCCGCGCCGGGCTGGGCCGACTGGTTCGCCGGCATCGTGCCCAGCAACGCGCTGATGGCGGCGGCGCAGAGCGCGATGCTGCCGCTGGTGGTGTTCGCGCTGTGCCTCGGCTTCGCGCTGACCCGGCTGCAGCCGTCGCGGCGCGCGCTGCTGGTGGAGTTCTTCCAGGCGATCGCCGACGCGATGATCGCGATCGTGCGCTGGGTGCTGTGGCTGGCACCGCTGGGCGTGTTCGCGCTGATCCTCGCCGTCTGCGCGCGCGCCGGCCTGGGCATGGTGCGCGCGCTGGGCGTGTACGTGCTGACCGAGATCCTGCTGTACCTCGCGGTCACCGCGCTGATGCTGCCGGTGGCGGTGCTGTGGGGCGGCGAGCGGCTGCGCCGCTTCGTGGCCGCACTGGCGCCGGCGCAGGCGGTGGCGGCCAGCACGCAGTCCTCGTTGGCCTCGCTGCCGGCGATGCTGGAAAGCGCGGAGCGGCGGCTGGGCTATCCGCCGCAGGTCAACGCGCTGGTACTGCCGATGGCGGTGTCGCTGTGCCGGCTCACCAGCCCGGTGCAGTACATCGCCTCCGCCTGCTTCATCGCCTGGGCCAGCGGCATCCCGCTGGGGCCGGCGCCGCTCGCCGCCGGCGCGGCGCTGGCGGTGGTGATCAGCCTCGGCTCGGTGGGCCTGCCCGGCCAGGTCACCTTCATGGCGACGAACCTGCCGGTGGCGCAGGCGATGGGCGTGCCGGTGGCGCCGCTGGGCCTGATGCTCGCGGTGGACACCCTGCCCGACGTGTTCGCCACGCTGGGCAACGTCACCGCCGACCTCACCGTGGCCAGCGTGGTGGCGCGGCAGTCGCGGCGCGACGCGGCGAGCGCGCCGGAGGCGGCCGGCGAACCGTAGCGCTTGTGGAATATCGCGTGGCGGGCGCGGGCATTTGGCCGGCTATACTGCGAGGCTCGCGGCGCCGGTTGCGCCGCCTGCCTGCAGGCCCGCCATGCTGCTGATGATCGACAACTACGACAGCTTCACCTTCAACCTCGTGCAGTACCTGGGCGAGCTGGGACAGGAGGTGAAGGTGGTGCGCAACGACGCGCTGGACGTGGCGGGCATCCGCGCGCTGAAACCCGCGCACATCATGATCTCGCCGGGGCCGGGCACGCCGGACGATGCGGGCGTGTCGCTGGCCGTGCTGCGCGAGTTGGCGGGCGAGGTGCCGATCTTCGGCGTTTGCCTCGGCCACCAGGCGATCGGCCAGGCGTTCGGCGGCAAGGTGATCCGCGCCAAGCAGATCATGCACGGCAAGACCTCGCCGGTGCGCCATCGCGGCGAGGGCGTGTTCGCGGGCCTGCCCGATCCGTTCGAGGCCACGCGCTACCACTCGCTGGTGGTGGAACAAAGCTCGCTGCCGGATTGCCTCGAAGTGACCGCGTGGACGGAGCACGCGGACGGCAGCCTCGACGAGATCATGGGCCTGCGCCACAAGACGCTGCCGGTCGAGGGCGTGCAGTTCCACCCCGAATCCATCCTCACCCAGCACGGCCACGCCATGCTGGCGAACTTCCTCGGCCTGCCGCGGCGGAAGCTGGCGGCATGAGCGCGCGCGCGATCACCATCACGCCGCAGGAGGCCCTGCAGCGCACGATCGAGCACCGCGAGATCTTCCACGACGAGATGATCGCGCTGATGCGCCAGATCATGGCCGGCGAAGTGAGCCCGCTGATGACCGCGGCGATCATCACCGGCCTGCGCGTGAAGAAGGAAACCGTGGGCGAGATCACCGGCGCGGCGCGGGTGATGCGCGAGCTGGCGCAGAAGGTGCCGGTGGCGGGCGACGCCACGCATCTGCTCGACATCGTCGGCACCGGCGGCGACGGCGCCAGCAGCTTCAACATCTCCACCGCCTCGATGTTCGTGGCTGCGGCGGCGGGCGCGCGCATCGCCAAGCACGGCGGGCGCAGCGTGTCGTCCAAATCCGGCAGTGCCGACGTGCTGGAGGCGCTGGGCGCGCGCATCGACCTCGCACCTGCGCAGGTGGCCGCGTGCCTCGACGAAACCGGCATCGGTTTCATGTACGCGCCGAACCATCATCCGGCGATGAAGGTGGTGGCGCCGGTGCGCAAGGAAATGGGCGTGCGCACGCTGTTCAACATCCTCGGGCCGCTGACCAACCCGGCCGGCGCGCCGAACATCCTGATGGGCGTGTTCCACCCCGACCTCGTGGGCATCCAGGTGCGCGTGCTGCAGCAGCTCGGCGCCACGCGCGCGCTGGTGGTATGGGGCCGCGACGGCATGGACGAGATCTCGCTGGGCGCCGCCACCCTGGTCGGCGAACTGCGCGACGGCGTGGTGCGCGAGTACGAGATCGAGCCGGAGGATTTCGGCCTCGCGATGGCCTCCAGCCGCAACCTGCGCGTGGCCGACGTGGCCGAGTCGAAGGCGATGCTGGAGCAGGTGCTGGCCGGCGAGTACGGCGTGCCGCACGACATCGTCTGCCTCAATGCGGGCGCCGCGCTGTACGCGGCGAACGTGGCCGACTCGATCCAGGCCGGCATCGCGCTGGCGCGCGCGGCGATTGCCAGCGGCGCGGCCCGTGCGAAAATGCAGGCCTTCGTGGCGGCGACGAAACGGCTGGCCGGCGGGCTGTGATAGCTTGACGGCGCGGCGACATTTGCGCCGTCACGATGCCCCGGCCCCAGCCCCGACCCCACGCCCATGACCGACATCCTCAACCGCATCCTCGCCCGCAAGGCGGAAGAAGTGGCCGAACGCCAGTCGCGGCTGCCGTTGGCCGAACTGGCGGCGCGCATCCCCGACCTGCCCGAGACGCGCGGTTTCGCCGCGGCGATCGAGGCGAAGATCAACGCCGGCAAGCCCGCGGTGATCGCCGAGGTGAAGAAGGCCAGCCCGAGCAAGGGCGTGATCCGCGCCGACTTCGACCCGGCGGCGATCGCCAGGAGCTACGCGAAGGCCGGCGCGGCCTGCCTCTCGGTGCTCACCGACAGCGACTTCTTCCAGGGCAGCGAGGATTTCCTGCGCCAGGCGCGCGACGCCTGCGCGCTGCCGGTGTTGCGCAAGGACTTCATCATCGACAGCTACCAGGTGCACGAGGCGCGCGCGATCGGCGCCGACTGCGTGCTGCTGATCGTGGCCGCGCTGGACGACGACGTGCTGCTGCAGCTTTCGCTGCAGGCGGCCGAGCTGGACCTCGACGTGCTGTGCGAAGTGCACGACGAGGAGGAGCTGGAGCGCGCGCTGGCGCTGCCGGTGCCGCTGATCGGCGTCAACAACCGCAACCTGCGCAACTTCGAGACCTCGCTGGAAACCTCGCTGGCGCTGCAGGAGCGGATGGAATACGACCGCATCCTGGTCGCCGAATCCGGCATCCGCACGCCCGAGGACGTGGCGCGGCTGCGCGCGGGCGGCATCAACGCGTTCCTGGTCGGCGAGGCGTTCATGCGTGCCGAGGACCCGGGCAGCGAACTGAAGCGGTTGTTCGGCACGAAGTGATGCGCATGGACATCGGGGACATGGCGCCGCCCGTTGCGGCGCGCGACGACGTGCCGGCGCGGCGCGTGGTGCTGTTCGACTTCGACGGCGTGCTGCTGCACGGCGACGCGTTCTACCTCTTCATCCGCAGCCGCTACGCGCGCTCGTGGCTGCGCAAGCTGCTGGTGCTGCCCTGCCTGCCGTGGCTGCTGCTGCAGCTGCCGTTCTCGCGCCGGCGCGCGGCGCGCACCCTGGTGCATGCCGCGCTGTTCGGCACCGGCGAGCCGCGCTACCGCGCGCAGGCGCGGGCCTTTGCCGCCGAACTGGTGCAGCGCTCGCGCCTGTTCAACCGCGACGCCCTGCGCACGCTGCGCCGCCACCAGCAGGCCGGCGACCGCGTGATCGTGGTCACCGGCTGCGAACAGGCGCTGGTCGGCGGCATCCTCGAACAGCTGGGCCTGGACGACATCGAGCTGCTCGCCTCGCGCCTGCACCCCGGCTGGACAGGCATGCGCACCGGCTTCCACAACATCGGCGCGAACAAGCTCAAGGCGCTGGCCGGGCACGGCGTAAGCGCGTGGCAGATCGCCTACGGCGATTCGATGTACGACGCGGACATGCTGAAGCAGGCCGCCGAGCCGGTGCTGGTCAACGGCACGCCCAAGCTGTGCAAGAAGATGGACGCCGCGCTGGGCCGCGTGGCCGCGCGGGTGGAGTGGCGCTGAGGCTTTGCCCTGTAGGAGCGCACCCTGTGCGCGAATGGGGCAGGAGTGAGTGAAGAGGAGCGAGAAGTGAGAGAGGAGCAGCGTGTCGCCGCTCATGCTTTCTCTCTACTCACTTCTCTTCACTCGCTTCTCGTTGTCGCGCACAGGGTGCGCTCCTACGGCGTTATTGCCAGCCCGCCGGTGATCGCCAGCGCCACCGCTTCCGCTACGCGGATGCCGTCCACCGCTGCGGAGAGAATGCCACCCGCGTAGCCCGCGCCTTCGCCGGCGGGGTACAGGCCGCGGGTGTTGAGGCTCTGCAGGTCGCCGTCGTTGCGCTTGATGCGCACGGGCGAGGAGGTGCGCGTTTCCACGCCGGTGAGCACCGCGTCGGGCAGCGCGTAGCCGCGCAGCTGGCGCTCGAACGCGGGGATCGCGGCGCGGATCGCGGCCACCGCGTAATCGGGCAGCGCGGTGGAGAGGTCGGTGAGGCGCACGCCGGGTTGGTACGAGGGCAGCACGTCGCCCAGCGCCTTCGTCGCGCGCCCGGCAAGGAAGTCGCCCACGCGCTGCGCGGGCGCGCTGTAGTCGCGGCCGCCGAGCACGTAGGCGTGCGATTCCCAGTGCCGCTGCAGCGCGATGCCGGCCAGCGGGCCTTCGCCATAAGGTGTGAAATCGCGCGGGTCGATGCCGCAGACGATCGCCGCGTTCGCGTTGCGCTCGTTGCGCGAATACTGGCTCATGCCGTTGGTGACCACGCGGCCCGGTTCGCTGGTGGCCGCCACCACGGTGCCGCCGGGGCACATGCAGAAGCTGTAGACCGAGCGGCCGTCCTTGCCGTGGTGCACGAGTTTGTAGTCCGCCGCGCCGAGGATCGGATGGCCGGCCTGCGGGCCGAAGCGCGCCTGGTCGATCAGCGATTGCGGGTGCTCGATGCGGAAGCCGATCGAGAACGGCTTCGCCTCCACGTACACGCCGCGCGCGTGCAGCATCTCGAAAGTGTCGCGCGCGCTGTGGCCCAGCGCCAGCACCACGTGGTCGCTGCGCAGCTCGCCGTCGTCGGCCAGCCGCACGCCGCGCACATGGCGTTCGCCGTGCGCATCGGTGTCGATCACCAGATCGTCCACGCGCGCGCCGAAGCGGATCTCGCCGCCGAGCTGCTCGATGCTGGCGCGCATGTTCTCCACCATCGTCACCAGCCGGAACGTGCCGATGTGCGGCTTGCTGACGTAGAGGATCTCCTCCGGCGCGCCGGCCTTGACGAACTCGGCGAGCACCTTGCGGCCGTGATGGCGCGGGTCGGAGATCTGGCTGTGCAGCTTGCCGTCCGAGAACGTGCCCGCGCCGCCCTCGCCGAACTGCACGTTGGAATCGGGATGCAGCTCGCGCTTGCGCCACAGGTCCCAGGTGTCCTTGGTGCGCTCGCGCACCGCCTTGCCGCGCTCCAGCACGATCGGGCGGAAACCCATCTCGGCGAGGATCAGCGCCGCGAACAGGCCGCAGGGGCCGAAGCCGATCACCAGCGGACGGTGTTCGAGTTTTGCCGGCGCCTGCGCCACCGCGTGATAGCGGGTGTCGGGCGTCATCTGCACGTGGCGGTCGCCGGCGTGGCGTGCCAGCAGCGCGGCCTCGTCGGCCACGTCCACGTCCAGCGTGTAGATCAGCGCGATCGCGCCGCGCTTGCGCGCGTCGTAGCCGCGGCGGAACACGGTGAAGCCGCGCAACGCCGCGGGCCGGATGCCGAGCTTCGCGCAGATCGCCGCGGGCAGGGCGTCGTCCGCGTGATCGAGCGGGAGCTTGATGTCGGTTAGGCGCAGCATCGGGGGAGGGGGTGTTTCGCTGGGGCGAGGGGGCGGATTTTCGCAGATTCGCGGTAGTGGGAACGGGTGTTGTCTTTGGCAGACAAGGTTTGATGCGAGGGGCAGAGCGGTTTCGGGCTGCTGTCGCAAGAAACAAAGCGGTTTCGAGCCGCTGCCGCGGCCCGAGCTACTTCTCTTTTGCTTGTCCACGCACGCGCAGGAGCGCGTGCG
>OFTY01000270.1_pt1 | contig 48336 bp, 41 predicted proteins | sample 1775061 | NCBI WGS metagenome assembly OFTY01 (sample SAMN08195773, study PRJEB24354) | sludge metagenome | isolation source: sludge from phenol fed wastewater aerobic bioreactor B | place: India: Nagpur | collected 2016-09-16 | reverse complement strand
GCAAGTTGCATTGTTCGTAAGCTAAACAGTATGAAATAGGTTAAATCAAGGTCATCTATTTCAGTATATTGATAAGCTCTTGCATATTGTGCTTTTGCTCTTAAAATTAGTCTTGAAATCGAAAGATACTCAACCAGCCAATATCCCTTTTTTAATAAATACCAATAAAACAAAGCTCTAGCAGTTCTTCCATTGCCGTCTGCAAAGGGATGAATAAATCCGATCATAAAATGTATTATGGAAGCTTTTACTAATGGGTGAATAAATACACTCCTTTTTTCCTCATTAAAAAATAAAAACAGATCATTTAATAATACTTCCACTTCCTCAATACCTGGTGGATCATGTACAATTTCTCCAGTTGTTGTATCAACCACCTTAATGTCATTACCAACCCTGAGCGCTCCTTCCTCGGAAGGGATACCCATTGTATTGTTTGTTACAAGTTTATGTAACGACAATAGGTTTTGGCGATTGAGCGGTTCCGATCTTATTTCTAAAATTTTTTGTATTGTTATATAGTTATTCATAATCATCTGCTCCGACTTATTTGTGGGCTTCTGATTTTTGCGTAACATTTCTTTCGCTTTCTTTCTGGTTGTTACAGCTCCTTCAATTTGACTTGATGCTATAGCCTCTTCCATCAATGAACTGATTAAAAATCTATTCTTATCCTCTTTGGATATTTGAGATGGAGATTCCAACGTACCCCCAATATTCATGTCTAAAAAGTGCAAATATCCCTGAAGCCTGTTATTTGTATTCCAGTAGAATTTGTACTTGCCAAAAGAAATGGTGGATGCCGCCGATAGTCTTTTTAATTTTGTCATTTTCCATAAGTCCTCATTGGTAGTGCCTTCCGGACAAGGCTGATATTTGATTTTATCCCAATAATGGTACTCCTCGTTTATGTGATTAAGTATATCAGCAAAGACACTATTTCTCATTTTAGCCACATAACTTGATATAGAATCAATAGTTATTGCAGGTTTTCTCTCTAACATATTAAATAAATATTTAAATAAAAAAATTAGAAACCTTGGTGAATAGTTTCTAATTACAATACAAAGTAAACGTAAAATCAGAAACAATTAGAAACTTTTACAAAAAGTTTCTAATTTACTATTTGGAGGTATTGATTGGGCGCCGCTTTGGTCACCTCGTCTTTGTTATTCTTGTATTCATCCGGCGGGAAAGGCAGCCGGTTGATGAATCCCGGGATACTGCCGCCGCTGTAGTTCACTACCACGGGGAACAGTTTGGGGTAGCCGGTTCTTCTGAACTCCGCCCAGGCTTCTTCTCCATCCGGATACAGGCTGATCCATTTCTGGGTGAGGATGCGTTCAAGCTTGGTTTCAAAATTATCTCCCTCGTTCCAGCTGATTGTTATAGTGCTCAGATAGGGAGCATTGGACGCTACATTATTCGTTGCGTTCACGGGATCTGTGTAGGCGGCAGGTACACTGGAGGCATTGGTGACGTAAGCGGATGCATCCCCAAGATCATACTGCGCGAAAGAAGTACGGATACCGGTCTCATACAGGGACTTTGCATCGCCTTTCATGTCCCAGCCCCGGATCGCGCCTTCCGCACGCAGGAAATAGGTTTCAGAGGCAGCCATTACGCGGATGGGTGTGGAACGCTCGATGTTCAAAGCGGAAAATCCTTTGTAGTCAGAATTATTCCTGATATCGATGCCGTTCCTGATCCCCTGATAACCGCCACCGGTTCTTGCAGCCACACGGAAGTAAGCCTTTATGCGGGGATCGTTGTAACCTTTGAGGAAGGATTCCATGGAGGCCCCCATGCGGATATCGTTATACTCCTGGCTGATCACATAAAGGGAATTGCTGACGGTGATGCCGTTGGCAGCCTTTACAAGCATGTTCTTCTTGTTATCCGTCATTACACCGTATTCGTTGCCCACGGCTTCTTCCGCTTTTTTCTTCGCCAATGTGCCGTTGGCATAAGCGATACGCATGGCCAGCCGGAGTTTAAGCGAATTCGCGAAACGGATCCAGTCGCCATACTCTCCGTCATATACAAGATCGAAAGGTTTTAACTGTGCTTTACCGGCCGGGTTGGTCTTGTCGAAATTCGTCAATGTGGCAATGGATTGATCCAGTTCGGCAAAGAACGAATTATAGATATCTTCCTGTTTATCATACGGCGTGGAAAATCCTCCGGAGCCGAATTTGGAATAAGGAATGGGACCATAGATGTCTGTTACCCGATGCATGGCGGCCACTTTAATGATGGAGGCCACGGCAAACAGGTCCGGACGGGATTTCTCCCCCCTGTCCTTCACCAGTCTCCAGCTGCTCATCACGTTATCATATGCGATTTTAAAAGGCCAGTTGTTCCAATCGAGCATGAAATAATTCGAATTGTTTTTGCCCGCATTGAAAGGCGTGGGAATGCCCATGAATCCGGAATAGAGATCAGCATTCAGGTTCTGCTGAAACTGGTATTGCCAGTCAATCGTGCTATAGATACTGGTGAGCATGCCGGGAATGAACGCGCCTACATATTTGTAATCGTACTTCAGCAGGGAATCCGTCAGCTCAACGGGATTGGTATTGAATTTCTCGAAGTTCTTGGTGCAGGACGCCGGTACAATGGCTATAGCCAGCAGCGCCCCTTTATATAGTATGGATTTGATAGTCGTCTTCATGATCTTTTGCTTTGGGATGAATGAATCAGAATGTCACCTTCAGGTTTACACCGATGTTCCGGAGACTGGGCATGCCGAAGTAATCGTAACCCTGGAACTGGTTGGTGGTGAACGCCGTCACTTCCGGATCGTAAGGTGCTTTTTTGTAGATCAGCCAAAGGTTCCGCGCCACAAGCGAAAGCTGCAGCCGCTGGAGCTTGTTGTTGAATAAAGCGGAAGGGAAAGTATATCCGAAGGATAATTCCCGCAACCGCACATTAGTAGCACTGTACGTATACAAGGCTAGCGCAGAGGAACCGGAGCCGGTCAGGTTCTGGTAGTAGCCCTTTGCATCCACTTTAGTGCCATTCACCATTACACCGCCGTTATCCCTCGCTTCCGCCGTACGTTTGGACACTCCGAAATTATCCATGATCGCTTCTGTGGTAGACACTACCTCTCCGCCGATCCTCGCATCCACAAGGAAGTTGAGGTTGAAGTTCTTCCAGGTAAGCCCGTTATTCCAGCCCAGCAGGTAACGCGGATTGGCATTGCCTACTTTGATGTAATCGCCGATCTCCGGCAACCCTTTATCATTCAGTATGATCGTTCCTTTATCATCCCTTTTGATATCTTTCGCATAAATGTCCCCGAAAGAGCCACCCTTTTTCACATAGAGCCGGTAGCCCGCAAAATCGGAGATAATAAATTCATCCTGCGTTCTGCGCTGGCCGGTGAAGGGGTCTTCATAATCGAGCATCTCTATCACCTTATTCCTGTTCAGGGTGAAAGTGAGCACAGGATTCCAGTTCACGGCGCCTATCCTGCCATTGTAGCCCACATTCGCTTCCACACCCTGATTCTGTACATTCCCCGCATTGATGTAGTATGCATTAAAGCCGACAGAAGGAGAAACATTAACCCTGAAGAACTGGTTCCGGGTATGTGTGTTGTAATAAGTAGCACTGATACTGAATCTGTCGTTCAGGAAACGCAGGTCCAGACCGGCTTCAAATGAACGGGTCCGTTCCGGCTTCATTTCGCGGAACGCTTTTGCATGGATGGCTTGTATCGCCCCGCTGTTTGGCTCTCCGATGGTGGGCATGGAAATGTAGATGGGGATGGTATTGGCCACCTCACTGTAAGACACCCTTACTTTGGCGAAGGAGATCGCTTCCGGCAGTTTCGTCATCTCACTGATAATACCGGTCAGGCCGATGGATGGATAGAAATAGGATTTGTGCGCGGTGAAGGCCAGTGCGGAAGACCATTCATTGCGTGCGGTTGCTTCGAGGTAAAGCATTTCCCGGTAACCCAATTGCGCTGTGGCAAACACCGCCTGCGTCTGCAAACGGTCGTTCCGCTCGAAGGGTTTGAAGCGGGTGAAGTCGAGGTTGGCAAAAGAGAATACATTGGCAAACTGCAGCAGGTAACCGTTCCCCCAGCCGGTGGCATTATCCTGCACATCCTGCACGCTACCACCCACGTTGGCATTCAGGGAGAAGTCGTTCATCTTCCTGTTCATGGAGAGGATCATGTCCGCATAAGTCTGGCGGAGGATCTCCTTGTATTGATCATACCGGCCATTCATTCCTCCGAGGAAAGCTACAGAAGAGGCATATATCCTGGATTCCTGCTGATCATTCGTTCTGTCTGTCTTTACGCGTCCGGTGAGGCTCAACCAGGGACTGATATTGTATTTGGCTGCCACAGAGCCGATGAACCGGTTCCGTTTCAGGGAATTGTTATTCCTGTTCACGATCCAGAAGGGATTTTGCAGCATCATGCCCAGATCGCCATAGGGCCAGTTCTGTGTGGCGAAGTTGCGGTTGGGATCGTAGGTCTCAAAATTCCGGAAGCTGGAAAAATCCTGTGAGCGGGGGAAAAGATAAACGCCAACGAGGGAGTTGAAATACTGGCCCTGCGAAGGGATATTGTCCTGGTTTTGATTGACGTACTGCACGTTCACATCGAGGTTCAGCTTGTCGTTAAAGAAAGAGCTGGTGTTCCTCGCGTTGAAGTTATAGCGGTCGAAGGTGTTATTCGGAATGATACCGCTGGCATTCACGGCCGCAGCGGAGAAATAGCTCTGGCTGACATCATTGCCGGTGGATATATTGATAGCATGCGTATAGCTGTTCCCTGTCTGGAAGAAACTCTTCGTATCCGCATTGGCTGCCTGTTTCGGGCCCCAGCTCTGGAAGGAATTTGCGTCCGTGGCGCCATAGGTGTTCTGGAACTCCGGCAGCAGCAACGGCTTGCTGAAGTTTGCGTTGAAGGAATAGCTCACATTGGTTCTGCCGGCGTGACCTTTACGGGTATTGAGCAGGATCACACCGTTGGCGGCCTGGCTGCCGTACAGGGCCGCCGCAGAAGCACCGGTAAGGGCTGTTACGCTTTCTATGTCATCCGGATTGATACTGGATATACCATCGCTCCCACCGGGTACGGAAAAGCCGTCCGTCACACCGGGAGCATAAGAATCATCTTTCGCATTAGTCCGCTGGGTGGCAAGTTCCGGTAACGGGATACCATCCACCACATACAATGCATTGTTATTACCATAGATGGATTTGTTACCACGCATAACCACTTTGGTGGCGCCACCCGGACCGGAGGAGCTGTTGTTCACCGTCATACCGGCTACTTTCCCTGCGAGGCTGTTCACAAGGCTGGGGTCTTTCACATTGTTCAGCTCGCTTCCGGATAGCGTCTGCACGTTGTAGGTAACCGATTTGGCTGCTTTTCGTATACCCAGTGCCGTTACCACCACCAGTTCTTTGAGTTTGTTCTCTCCCACTTTTAATGTAACCTTCAGGGTGAGGGCTTCACTGGCAACGGTAACGGGCAGTTCCTGGGATTCAAACCCGATGAAAGAAACGTTCAGCGTATAATTCCCGGGAGGCACATTGCTGAAGGAGAATTTCCCTTCCGCGTTGGTAGCCAGGCCCCGCTTGAGTTCTTTCAGATATACGGTGGCGCCCGGCACAGGCATATTCTTCTCATCCAGCACCTGTCCGGAAATGACCTGTGGCGGCTGTACTTTCCCGGAGGCGGATTGTGCTTTTATGACGATGATCTTGTCCATGATCACATACGCCAATGGCTGTCCTTTCAGGCATTTATCCAGCACTTCTTCCAGTGTGGCGTTCTTCACATCAATATCAATATTCCCCGTATTGCGGATCAGTTTGTTATCATACAACAGGGAAAAGCCACTCTGTTTCTGTATTTCCGAGAACACCTTGCCCAGGGTGGTATTTTTCCTGGAAATCGTGATGTTCTGCGAAAACCCTGCTGCGCTTACGTGGATGGCAGCCGTGAGTAGCAAAATGGTTGTCAATCTCATGACCATTAACAATTTAGCGGGCAAAAGCCAATAACGTGGCATGGCTTTGCCGAACACAAGTAGTTTCATACTTTTGTACAGTTTGGGTGTGTAATGCAAATAGTAGTTAATCGCGCTTTTGTAGCCCACCCTTACAAAACTTCCGGGAGTGCAGCCACACTCCTGGTTTTTTTTAGGGTAGTCCTTTCTATAGGTATTCTTGATCTTGGCTTTTGGTTATTATACTCAAGGTGTTACCACCAATTTGTTTCCGGATACCTTAAAGTTCACCCCGCTTACCTGCAGGGCTTTCAGTACAGAAGAGAGATTCACGTCCCGTGATATTTTCCCGCCGAATTCCCGGTCGGGGATGTTGCCTTCGTACACGACTTCCAGGTTATACCAGCGGGCGATCTGCCGCAACAGTGCAGGGAGGCTTGCACCGTCAAACTGGAAGTAACCGTTCTTCCAGGCAATTGCCTGCTCTGTATCCGCATCGCGTATGAGGCGGAGATTTCCTTTTGCATCCATCTGCGCCTGCTGCCCGGGTTTGAGCAGTATGCTTCCCTCACCCCTGCGCACCCTCACAGCCCCTTCCAATAACGTGGTGCGCACACGCTCCTCATCGGCATATGCATTCACGTTGAAATGCGTACCAAGCACTTCCACTACAGCATCCTGCAATTTTACCCGGAAAGGTTTGGCAGCATTAGCGGCCACTTCAAAGTATCCTTCACCTTTCAATTCCACCAGCCGCTCTTCCCCCTTGAATGCGCTCGGGAAACGAAGGGAAGACGCGGCATTCAGCCATGCGAGGGAACCATCCGGCAACTCCACGCGGTATTGTCCGCCATTGGGCGTGGTGATGGTATTGAACACCGGTGTTCCATCACTGTCCACATTATAAGCCAGGCGGCCACCCTGTTTGATGATGCGGGTGTTACCCTGGCGGGAAAGCTCCCCGTCCTGCGCACTGTCAAGCGTGATCACGCTGCCGTCGCCCAGGGTGAGGGTGGCCCTGTTCCCGCCGGGAGGACGGTCACCCGCTACGGTTTCCGCTACTGTGGTGTGCGAAGGACGGGAAGGCCGGTTCAGGATGAAGGCCGCCGCCAGCGCTAACAAAACAATGGATGCTGCAGCCGCTAATATCGCAGGCCGCATGGTCCATATCTTTCTGCGGGGATTGTCTGACAAGTCCAGCCGCCGTTCCAGTCTCTGGTGAAATTCGGGAGATGGGGAAGGAAGTGCTTTAAAATGCTCCGGAACACCGGGTGCAGCATTCAACATATCGTGGAATTCCTCCGGCGACGCCTGTTCCACCCAGCTGTAGAAAGCTTTCTCCTCTTCGGCACTGAGCTTTCCGACAGCATATTTTTCAAATAAAGCGATGATCTCTTCCCGGTTCATATCATAAAGACTGCTGAACCGGAAAAAAGGACACCCCTTCCGGGAACTTTTTTTCTAAAAAAGGAAAAAGAGAAGGAAAACAAGCCCGATCGTCCACTCCGCATGAAGACGGAGATACTCTTTCACATGCTCCATGGCGGAGTACAGGTGTTTTTTAACTGCGGACCGGGATATTTTAAGGGCTGCGGCTATTTCGTCGAGAGACATTTCATCTTCCACCCGCATCAGGAACACGCGGCGTTTGCGCTCTGGCAAACGGGTGATGGCTTCCATGGCTACTTTCCGGTACTCGCGGAAGGTCAGTTCATCATCCGTTCCGCTGTCCGTTTCCTGCGGTACCAGGCGCCGGATCATTTTCAGTTTGGCCTGATCCTTTTTCATTAGGTCAAACAGCTGATTCTTCGCCATGCGGAACAGGTAATCTTCCAGAGAGCGGATCTTGTTCAGCTGCAATCTCCGGTCCCATATTTTGAGAAACACCTCCTGTAATACTTCTTCCGTATTCTCGGGAGATTGATTGATAAAGAAAACGAATCGGTAAAGGCGGGGGAAGTAGTAAGTATAAAGAGCAGTAAAAGCAGTTCTGTCGCCATTTGCAGCGTACTGCAGCAACTCACGCTCATTGGCCGGCGGAGCGGTTGCGTGTTCACGTGCACTGTTCTTCGTAACGGACAACATGGACTAAGTGCTCAGTTTAAATACAAACTGAAGGTAACAATTATTTCATATTGGCAAGAAAAATTTCATCCCATCGTCAGCATCATCTCTCTGATCACACTGATCAGGCCGGAGGGGTACACGCCGAGCCATATTAACAAAAGCATCAGCGCTGTTAATGCGAATATCCCGAAGAAAGGCATCCTCCCCATCGGCTGTTCTTCCTTTGCCGGCTGGAACATCACGGCGATGATACGGATGTAATAATACAACCCGATCACGCTGTTGATCACCAGCAGGACCAGCAACAACCAAAGACCGGCGTCTACCCCGGCGGCAACGATATAGAACTTGCCGATAAAGCCTGCGGTCAAAGGTATGCCTGCAAGGGAAAGCAGCATAGCGGTAAAAATGGTGGCCAGCCAGGGATTCCTCCAGAACAGGCCCTCAAAATCATCGATCATTTCCGCATCCCGCACACGATCGGATAAAATGGCCAGTACGCCGAAGGCGCCGATGCTGGTGATCACGTAGGCCACAAGATAAAAGATCACGGCTTCCTGCCCCGCGTGCAGTCCTGCGAGAAATGCGATGAGGATATATCCCATATGTGCGATGGAAGAATAGGCCAGCAGCCTTTTCACATTCTGCTGCAATAATGCGAGCCAGTTACCGACAAACATGCTGGCCATCGCAATGATGGCGAACACCCACCATAATATCGTGTATTCGTATCCGTCAATATCCCGGTAAAAACGCATCAGCAATATCAGCATACTTCCTTTGGAGACCGTTGCGATATAGGCCGCTACCGGTAAAGGAGAGCCTTCATAAATGTCCGGCGTCCACATGTGGAAGGGCACAATCCCCAGTTTGAATCCCACTCCGATCAGCATCAGTCCAAAACCAGCCACTACACTCACCGGCACACTGCCCACTGATTTCAGGAAAGCGCCCACACCGGGAAAATCCATCCTGCCTGTATACGCGTATACCAGCGCCATCCCGAACAAGAGGAATGCAGAGGAAAGCGCGGCCAGCAGCAGGTATTTGAAGCCGGCTTCATCTGAACGTTCCCGGGCACGCAGGTATGCGATGAGCCCGTATAAACTAATACTCATGGTTTCCAGTCCAAGGAAAAGGGAAATGAAATGCTGGCTGATCACCAGTACCAGACCGCCGACTGTGGCCAGCAGCAACAGGATGTAGTATTCTTCCTTCCGCTCTTCCCTTTGCTCGAAATAGTTGTAGGACAGGAAAAGTACACTCAATCCCGCCACCAGTATCAATCCTGTATTGAATAACGCAAATGCATCCACCACAAACAAGGGCGCAATGATATAAGGTACCGTATACGGCTGTACGAATAACGCCAGTAATCCGGCCAGGAAAGCCAGCACGGCGAACGCATGCATAACCCGGTGGTTACGCCGGATGGCTACCAGCAACATCGCTATCACAGCCGATCCGCTCAGGATCAACAAAGGCAGCAGGCTTAAAAGATCGGATGTTGACATATACATTGTTATTTAGGTGGATGGATAACCACGTCCTGCTGGTGATGGGTGGTGGTTTGAAAACTCAATGGTATGCCCGGCTTCACCGCATCGATCACCGGTTGCGGATAAAGTCCCAGCCAGATAATCGCCGCGATCAACGGGATCAGCATCAGGCCTTCCCGGATGGAAAGGTCCGGCAGCTTGTACTCTCGCATGGAGGTACCAAAGAACACTTTCTGCATGATACGGAGGGAATAGATCGTAGCGATCACCAATCCCACCGTTGCCAACGCTGTAATCCAGGGCTGCGCCTGCCAGCTGCCGGCCAGGATGAGGAACTCCGCCACGAAATTCCCTAACCCCGGCAACCCCAGCGAAGCCATCACAAAGATCATCGTCACTACGCCCATTCCCGGTAATGCCGGCCACAACCCTCCCATCTTTCCCAACTCCCGCGTATGCAGCCTTTCATAAAGGGACCCCGCAATCATGAACAAGGCTCCGGTACTGATACCATGCGTGATCATCTGCATCACTACGCCCTGGTAAGCCAGGGCATTGAATGCAAAAGCCCCCAGCAGCACAAAGCCCATATGACTCACACTGGTGTATGCCACCAGCCGTTTGAAATCTGTTTGCGCGTACGCCAGCTTTCCGCCGTACAGGATCCCTATGGCGCCGATGAGCATCACCCCGGGAGCGAAATAATGTGAAGCCTCCGGAAATAAAGGAATCACGAAACGCAGGATGCCGTAAGCGCCTGTTTTCAGCAACAAGCCGGCCAGCACTACAGAACCCGCCGTGGGCGCCTCTGTATGCGCATCCGGCAGCCAGGTGTGGAAAGGAACGGCCGGCAGCTTCACGATAAATGCCACAAGGAAGCCCAACATCAGCCAGCGACCCGTTTCAACAGCCATCGGAGTATTAAGCAGATCGAAATAAGAGAACGTATAGGCGCCGGCGTTATGAGCATGTACGAAGTAGAGGCCCAGTATACTCAACAGCATGAGTAAACCGCCCGCCTGCGTGAAAATAAAGAACTTGAAAGCAGCGTAGACCCGGTTCCCATGGCCCCAAATGCCAATCAGGAAGTACATGGGAATCAGCATCACTTCCCAGAAGAAGTAAAAGAGGAACAGGTCCATCGTCAGAAAAACACCGGTAATACCCGCCAGTACAAACAAGAGATTGAAATGAAAGAAGCCTGTCTTTTCTTTGATCTCATTCCATGATACGAGTACGGACAAAGTACCGAGGAAAAAAGTAAGCACCAGCATCAGCAAACTCAATCCATCCATCGCCAGCGAGAAGCTGATGCCGAAGCGGGGCATCCAGGGTTGTTGAAAAGTGTATAACCATTGGCTGGAGCTCCAGCGGTGCGCCTCATCCAGCTGCCACCATATGCCCGCAGCAATGGTCAGCTCAAAAAGCAATACCAGTAACGCTATCCAGCGAGGCAATTCTTTGTTCACCACGGCAGACAGCCAGGCGAGGAAAGCGCCGGCGACCAGGATCAGTATGAAAAGAAAAAGGATCATGCGTTATCGGTTTTAGATCAAACTACATATTGACGCCAGATGATGACGGACAAGATCAACACGGCCCCCATCACAATTCCCATGATGTACCAGCGCAACACACCGCTTTGCGTGGCGGACATGGCCCGGTGAAAAGAACGGGTAAGTCCCGCCAGCCCGGTATACAGCTTATCCACCATATCCCGGCGGTTCCAGCGGGCCAGCAATACAAAGGGCCGCACAAAAATCCGGTCGTACGCCATATCAAATCCCCATCCGTTCTTCCAGAACTCCTTCAAACCGACCGGGAACGGGATGTACAGACTGCGCCAGATGATATAGATGCCGAGGAAGCTCAGCAACGCAGCCACCCCCTGCGATACCCATTCCAGCCCTGTGCTTTCGAATTGCAGGGGAACAGAAGGGAGTACCGGACGAAGGAGATCGCTCAGCATGGTTATGTGCCCCAGTGTATGCGGTAGTTCGATAAAACCGGCGAAGGTGGAACACACAGCCAGTATATATAATGGGATCATCATGCTCCTTCCCGGCGGATGATGCACATGTGTTTTTTCCTCTCCGAAGAAAACAAGGAACACCATCCGGAAAGTATACATCGCCGTGATGAATGCACCGATGATCGCCACCAGCCAATATCCGATGTTGCCATTCGCGGAAGACCAGGCCAGCCATACGATCTGGTCTTTACTGTAAAAGCCTGCACTGATAAAAGGAATGGCAACCAATGATGCAGCCCCTGTCAGGAAAACCCAGAACACCCCGGGCAGACTTTTCCGCAATCCGCCCATCCTGAACATATCCTGCTCATGATGCAAAGCCACGATAACAGCCCCCGCCCCCATGAACAACAGCGCTTTGAAGAAGGCATGTGTGATGAAATGAAAAACGGCGGCGGACCAGGCACCCACGCCCAACGCCAGGAACATATAACCGATCTGGCTGATGGTGGAATACGCCAATACCCGTTTGATGTCCGTCTGCACAAACGCACTACAACCGGCGAGTATCAGCGTAACCGCTCCTACAATAGCTACAGTGGCTTGCGCTGCCGGTGCAAGGATGAACAGGATATTGGTTCTGGCGATCAGGTATACGCCCGCGGTCACCATCGTAGCTGCATGGATCAACGCGCTGACCGGCGTTGGCCCGGCCATGGCATCGGGTAACCATGTTTGCAGTGGTAACTGCGCAGATTTACCCACAGCACCGCCGAGAAGCAGGAACGCGATCAGCGTCACCGTGGGATCTCCCTGCGCCCAAAGCTGCGTAGCGCGGGCGAGAATGGTGGACAGCTGCAGGCTCCCCGTATGTTGTACCAACAGGAACAATGCAATGGCCATCGCGGTATCCCCTACCCTCGTTACGATAAAAGCCTTACGGGCGGCCGCTCCGTTCGCCGGATCCTTGTACCAGAAACCGATCAGTAGATAACTGCACAACCCTACGCCTTCCCAGCCCAGGTACAACAGCAACAGGTTATCCGCCAGCACCAGCATGAGCATGGAGCCTACAAAGAGGTTCATACAGGCGAAGAAACGGGCATAGTCGGGATCGTCCGCCATGTAGCCGGTAGAATATAGGTGGATGAGGAAACCTACGAAGGTGATCACAAATGTGAACGCCAACGACAAAGCGTCCAGATGCAGGGTGATACCGATATTGAAATCCCCGATGGACAACCAGTTCCATAACGGCAGGGTAAATTGTTGCCATCCGCCCCCGATGAACTGCCCGCCTGCTATCAGCGTGATCAGCGCGGCAATGCCCACGCTGCCGCAACCGATCAGGGACACGCCTGTTTTACCGATCGCCCTGGAGAACAGCACCAGGATCAATGCGCCCAAAAAAGGCAATGCCGGTATGAGATAGATCCATTGCATAAAAAACGTTTATCCGTTAACGTTACTATCCCCGCATCCTGCTGGCTTCATCGCTGTCCAGCGTTTTCAGCTGGTGGTATAATTGCAGGATCAACGCCAGGCCTACGGAAACTTCCGCTGCTGCCATGGCAAGAATGAACATGAACATGACCTGCCCTTCCGGCTGCCCCCATCGGGAAGCCGCTACTACAAATGCCAGTCCTGCCGCATTCAGCATGATCTCTACGGAAACGAGCATGAAAATGATGTTCCGGCGGATGAGGATGCTGATCAGTCCGAGTGTAAAGAGAATGCCTGCCAGGGTCAGGCCTGCTGTGGTGGATGTTATCATGATGATGTTCTTTCAAGGAAACGATGTGTGATCTTTTTCTTTTGCCGTCCTAAATGATAGGCCCCTACAATCCCGGCCATCAGCAGCATGCCCGCCAGCTCTACAGCCAGGATATAAGGGCCAAAAAGTGTTTTGCCCACTGTTTTCGGGTCCACCACATGGATATCTCCCGTTGCATGCGCGGGTTGGAGGATGAGGTAACCCAGCTCCAGCAGCAGCGCTGCACAGAGGATGGACGGCCCTATCCATATGCGCGGCTGCAGCCACATCCGCTCCTCTCCCGCTGTTTGCGGCCCCAGGTTGAGCATCATTACAAAAAAGATGATCAACACCATAATGGCGCCTGCATAAATGATCACTTCCAGCGCGGCCATAAAGGGCGCACCGTAGAGGTAGAACACCACGGCAATGCTCAATAATGAAACGATCAGGTACAAAAGTGCGTGCATAATATTGTAGCGCGTGATCACCATCAGTGTGGAGATCACGGCAACAGCAGCAGCGATATAGAATGCTGGTCCCATGAATGATACTTTTATGGTAAAAGGCTTTTCACATCCACCGGCTGGTCTTCCTTCGCCGCTTCCCCTTTGTCTTTTCCGCTGATGGACATGCCCGCCACTTTGTAATAGTTGTATCCCGGGTATTTCCCCTGACTGTTGATCAACAGATCTTCCTTCTCATACACCAGGTTCTGCCGGTCATACTCCGCGATCTCAAAATCCGGCAGCAGCTGGATCGCGTAAGTAGGACAAGCCTCTTCGCAGAATCCGCAAAAGATGCAGCGGGAGAAATTGATGCGGAAGAATGACGGGTACCTCCGGCCGTCCGGCGCCTCGGTAGCCTGCAATGCAATACAGTCAACCGGACAGGCAGCTGCACAGAGGTAGCAGCCTACACAGCGCTCCCCGCCGTCAGGGTCCCGGGTGAGGGCGATGCGGCCACGCCAGCGGGCCGGCAGCGGGGCTTTTTGTTCCGGGTACTGGTAGGTTTCCCGTTTGTGGAACATGTGCAGGAAAACCAGCCACATGCTTCTGATAAGACTGAACATAGTTAATTACGAATTATCAATTATCAATTACGAATTGTCAAATGCGAATAACTATAAATGATCATGCTTATTCTTTCAAAATGAGTATAATCGCAGCAGTTACCAGCAGGTTCAGCAGCGAAAGGGGGAACAATACTTTCCATCCATATTCCATCAGCTGATCATACCGCGGCCTCGGCATGGAAGCGCGCATGAGGATGAATATGGCGATGAATACGAATGTTTTCAGGATGAACCAGATCACACCGGGAAGGAAAGCCGGTCCCAGCCAGCCGCCGAAGTACAGGGTCACGATCATGGAAGAGATGAGCGTGATGCCGAGGTATTCCCCGATGAAGAACATCCCGAACTTCATCCCGGAATATTCTGCGTGAAAGCCTGCCACCAGCTCGCTTTCCGCTTCGGGAATATCAAATGGCAGCCGATGTGTTTCGGCAACGCCGGCTATAAAGAAGATCACAAAACCAAGCAGCTGTGGAACAATGTACCAGAGCCCCTTTTGCGCTTCCACAATTTCCCGGAGGTTAAAGCTGCCGCTCATCAATACCACACCCATCAATGCCAGTCCCATAAACACCTCATAGCTGATCATCTGTGAAGCCCCCCGCATGGCTCCAAGCAGGGCGTATTTGTTGTTGGAGGCCCATCCACCCAGCACAATACTGTATACCCCCAGGGACGACATCGCCAAAAAGAACAGCAGCCCGATGTTGAAATCCGCCACCACTACATTCGGCCCAAACGGGATCACGGTAAAACTCATCAACACACTGGCCACTACAACGGCCGGTGCGAACACAAACACAGCTTTGTCCGCAAAAGGTGGTATCCAGTCCTCCTTAAAAAACAGTTTGATCGTATCCGCCAGCACAATCAGCAAACCGAAGGGACCAGCGCGGTTAGGGCCGTAACGATCCTGCCAGAGTGCCAGCAGTCTGCGTTCCAGCCATATCAGTCCTGCTGCGGTATTGAGCAGTACGAACAATACCCCGCCAACGATCCACCAATAATTTACTGCAGCCTGTTGCATATGATCCGTTTTAGAAAGTGGATGAATGTATATTGTCAGACACTGCATCGCCGCCCATCCGGATAAACTGGGGCAGATCCACCACCGGCGACTGTGGTAATCCGGCGTTTATGGCTGCAATGCCCTTGGGCAGCCAGTTGTTCGGCATGGCGGCCATCACATAAGCATGCCCCTCCAGTTCAAAGTTCACCCACATACCGGGCGTGATGCCCCATTGGTGCAGGTCTTCCGGGTTCATGTAAATGCAGAAGAAATCCGGCGCCTGTTGCGCGATGGCGGGTGTATGCATACTCAATTCCTCCGAACCGAAAATGTGATAAACGGGTATGATGTGCACATGCCCCGGAATAGGCACATAGGCCTCCGGCGCTTCCAGGAAATAAGTGATCTCTCCGTTCCTGTTTCCTTCCAGCAGACGCTTCCCCGGATCGCCTCCGTGCAGATGACCGCCGATCTCGGATTGAAATTTGTTGATTGATTGTACCGAATTCCAGCCCGGTGCCCAGAAGAAGGGGATCAGCGGAGCGGGCGGTTCTCCGCGGAAACCTTCCATCGTGAAAGAGAACGGTGTATCCGGATCATCCGGCGGCTTCGGTTCACTTACGTTCTTATTGGCATCGATCGCCGTGCGACCACTATAGCGGTGCGGTTCACGGGGGATCTTCTGACCGGCGATCCTGAAATCCGCGTGCGGCGCCAGCCGTTGCACGGGTTCCAGCGCCGGAACAGCGATGGACATCGCCCATACAATATCATCGAGATGCCGCAAACCGTTGAGGCGGTGAATACCCGCAGCCTGGGCAATTTCCAGGCACCAGCGCCAGCTTTCCTGTACGGATCCTTTCGGCACATATACCTGATAATAGCGCTGCGCGCGGCCTTCATTGTTCACAATGGTACCGTCCGATTCCGCGAACGTTCCGGCAGGCAGCAACACGGATGCCTTTTCCGCGGTCTGGTTATACAGATGATCGATGAGGATCACTTCTTTTGCATACCTGAACATCGCTTCTATCTTGTGCTTGTCCGCACGGCGATACAGATCGTTCTCCAGCACGATGACTGTTTCTGCGTCTCCGTGCAGTAATACATCGAACGCTGAATCCAGGCGGTGACCACCAAGCATCTCCAGACCAAGACTATTACATTCCGGTACGGTGAGGTTTAACATGGGCTGTTTTCCTTTCTTTTGCAAGGCCCCGCTGATATTGGCGGCCGCTTTCATAAAAGCATCGTACCCGCTGCCATAACCGCTGATGATAAGTGGTCGTTGAGCTGCCAGTAATGCATCCGTTATCTGGTTCACCAGCATCTGTTCCACCTCTCCAAGATCCGGCACTTCCGGTATGGCGGCATCCAGGGAATGACTCACCTGAAAGGCTATACGAATAAGATTTTCCGGTGCATCCCTTTGTACCCGGGTAGCCAGCTCGTCCAGCTTTGTGGGGAAGGTGTTGAGGATGAAAAGCGGACCTTTTTCTTCCTGCATGGCTTCCCTTACAGCGGCATCCTGCCAGGCGGACAGGTGAATTTCCCGCATGGCGTCCTGCATCGGGCGTTGCCTTACGGCCTGCCGCACCGCCAGCGCCAGCATCGGAGCGGTATTCGTTACATCTTCCCCGAGTATCAGTATCATATCCGCTTTTTCCACCTCATGCAGGGCGGCGGGGGGAACGGGGCCATCCCGGAGTATTTTGAGAGCGAGGGCTGTATGGTCGTGATCCGCATCCGACATCCCATTGTAAAAATGTTTCTCTCCTACCAGCTGCCGCAAAGCGAAATTGGATTCGAGACTGGCCCTTGGCGAACCGATGCCGATGACCTTGCCTTCTTTCAGCTTAGCCGCTACATGGCGGATGATGTGTTCTTTGCTGGAAGTACCATTCAGGTGCGGGCGGATGGCGGGCTCACGGATACGGTGTACACTGTTCACAAATTCATATCCATAGCGTCCTCTGTCGCACAGAAAGTATCCGTTCACTTCCCCATTGTAGCGGTTCGTGATCTGCCGCAGGGAACCATAACGTTCTCCGGCTACGATGTTGCATCCCAGGGAGCAGCCCTGGCATACAGACGGTGCATAGTCCATATCCCATTTGCGGGTGTAGTGGGATTGGAGGGTTTTGTCTGTGAACACGCCGGTAGGACAAACTTCCGCCAGGTTACCACTGAACTCGCTTTCCAGTTTTCCATCTTTTTCCCTTCCGAAATACACGTGGTGATGTGCTGCAAAAACGTTCAGGTCTTTTCCCCCGGCATAATCCTTGTAAAAACGTACGCAGCGGTAGCATTGGATGCATCTGTTCATTTCATGGTTCAGGAAAGGCCCGAGGTACTGATTGCGGTATGTACGTTTGGTGAAGCGATAATTCCGGTAGCTGTGGCCCGTCATCACTGTCATATCCTGCAGGTGACAGGCTCCTCCTTCATCGCATACGGCACAATCATGAGGATGATTGGTCATCAGCCAGCCGATCACCTGTTCCCTGAAATGTACCGCGTCCTTATCGTTCACGGATATACGAATATTATCTTTCACCGGCTCCATGCAACTCATCACCAGCCGGCCTTTGGTATCATTCTCATCCTTAAAGCTCTTAATGGCGCATTGACGGCAGGCGCCCACGGAACCCAGCGCAGGATGCCAGCAGAAATAAGGCAGGTCGATGCCCAGCTGGAGGCAGACTTCCAGAAGATTCCTTCCGTCCTTTACCTCATAAGGCTTGTTGTCTATGTAAATGGTTGCCATTTTGATCAGTTATGTATATGTATGGTATGGACATTTCTTCTCTTTGATATGTCTTTCAAAATCATCCCGGAAATATTTTAATGCGCTTTGTAGTGGTTCCATGGCGCCGGGGGCCAGTGCGCAGAAAGTGTTTCCCGGGCCGAGCAATGTGGCGTGTGAGGCCAGCAATGCCAGATCTTCCGCTCTCCCTTCTCCCTGTTCAATGGCCCAGAGTAACTTTTCCGTCCATGGCAGACCCTCGCGGCAGGGTGTACAGAAGCCGCAGGACTCCTGTGCAAAAAAATGCTCCAGATTGTGTACGAATCCCACGGGGCAGGTTCTGTCATCCAACACCACCATCGTGCCTGTTCCCAGACGGCTGCCCGCAGCGGCAACACCGGCAAAATCCATCTTCACGTCCAGGTGCTCCTCTACGAGAAAATCTGTGGAAGCGCCTCCCGGCAGCGCTCCTCTGAACCGGTATCCATCCAGCATTCCGCCGGCATGTTCTTCGATCAGTTCGCGCATGGTGGTACCCATTGGCAATTCCCAGGCCCCCGGCTTCTTCACACGCCCGCTAACGCCATAGATCTTCGTTCCCCCGTCAGCGGTATGACTGAGGGACTGGAACCACGCGGCCCCTTGATTCACGATATGCGGGATATCGCTGAGCGTTTCCACGTTGTTCACTATAATTGGCCTGCCGAACAGGCCGCTCACTTGCGGGAACGGGGGTTTGGAGCGGGGTGTAGCGCGTTTGCCCTCGAGGGAATTAAGCAATGCGGTTTCTTCACCGCACATATATCTGCCCACACCGGTATGCAAATGCAGGTCAAGGGAGTAATCCGTTCCGAGTATCTTTTGCCCGAGGTAACCGGCATCATATGCTTCCTGTATTGCCTTCCTGATCTCTGCCGCCGCAGTCTTATAGGCCCAGCGGAGAAATACGAACGCCTCAGTGGCCTGGATCGCGTAAGCAGCTACAATCATCCCTTCAATAAGCTGATGGGGATTACCTTCCAGCAGCCATCTGTCCTTGAACGTTCCGGGCTCCATCTCATCCGCATTGGCCACGAGATACTTCGGTCCGCTAACATTCATGGGCACAAAGCTCCATTTCATTCCTGTGCTGAAACCTGCGCCACCCCGGCCTTTGATATTGGACTCCTTCACTATATCCAACACTTCCTGCGGCGACATATGTTTTACAGCCTTGCGCGCAGCCTGATAGCCGCCTACAGCTTCGTACTGGCGGAGCCCAAGCGGCGGAAAGGCGATATGTTGTGTTAACGGACGTTCCATATCAGGTATATTTTGCCAGGATGTTTTCCAATGTTTCCGGTTGCAGATCGCGGTAAAGATCATGATCCACCATGAGCGCAGGCGCATGATCGCAGGTACCGAGGCATGGATTGGGAAGCAGGGTAAAACGGCCGTCCGGCGTGGTTTGACCGTATTGTATGCCGAGCAGGCGGGTGATATGCCGGTGCAGATCGCGATAGCCCATCACGTAACAGCTGATACTGTCGCACAGCAGGATAATATGTCTGCCTACAGGCTGGCGGAAGATCAGGTTGTAAAAAGTAGCCACGCTATCCACTTCCGCGGGGCTCATCTCCAGGATGTCCGCCACATCCTGAATGCTTTCATCCGATACCCAGCGGCGATGTTCCTGAACGATCTTCAACGCTTCAATGCAGGCAGCCTTCTTCGCCGGCACCTGCCGGATCTCGTGTTCTATCAGTTCCTTTTCTGCGGTGGTAAGCATGATGGTCAATTTTTATCTGTCAATATCGGCCAGTACATAATCCATGGCGCCAAGGATAGAAAGCAGATCGGCCACCGTGTAACCGCGACTGATATACGGCACCATCTGCATATGTGCGAATGACGGTGTGCGTACGCGGACGCGGTAGGGTGAGGTGTTCCCATCACTGGTCAGGTAATATCCGTTCCATCCCTTCGTTGCTTCAATGCAGCTCATCGCTTCCCCGCCGGGGATCACCGGTCCCCAGCTAACGTTGAGGAAGTGATGGATGAGTGTTTCGATATCCTGCATGGTGAACTGTTTCAATGGTGGTGTGGCAAGCGGATGATCGGATTTATAAGAGCCGGCGGGCATATTGTTCAGGCATTGTTCGATGATACGCAGGCTTTGCCACATTTCATTCACCCGCACCGCAGCACGGTCGTAGCAATCACCGTTCTGCGCAACAGGTATATCAAATTCGAAATGCTGATAACCACTGTAAGGGCGCTTCTTCCGCATATCCCATTCCATTCCGCAGGCTCTTAGTCCGGGCCCGGTCACACCCCAGTCGATCGCCTCCTCCTGTGTGAACACCCCGATGCCCACCGTGCGTGCCTTGAACAGGCCGTTGCGCATCACCATCTTGTCGTATTCCTTCAGTTTCTTCGGGAAATAATTGAGAAAATCCCGCACCAGCTTATCCCAGCCGTTCGGCAGATCCTGCGCTACGCCGCCGATGCGGAACCAGTTGGGATGCATGCGCCCGCCGCAAACGGCTTCAATGATCTCGAAGACTCTTTCGCGGTCCGTAAACATGTAGAATACCGGGGACAGCTGCCCTACATCCTGTGCGAAAGTGCCATACCATACGAGATGGCTGGCAATACGGAAGAGTTCGCAAAGCATTACACGGATCACTTCTGCGCGTTCCGGCACCCCGATACCGGCCAGCTTTTCCACGGCCAGCAGATAAGCGAGATTGTTATTCACTCCACCGAGGTAGTCAATGCGATCGGTATAGGGAATATAGGTGTGCCACGACTGCCGTTCGCCCATTTTCTCGGCCCCGCGGTGGTGGAAGCCGATATCCGGCACAGCGTCCACAATATCTTCACCATCCAGCTGCAGGATGATTCGCAGCACGCCGTGGGTGCCGGGGTGTTGCGGGCCGATGTTGAGGAACATGAAATCCGCGTCATCGCTGTGGCGTTGCAGGCCCCACTCTTCCGGCTTGAATTGCAGCGCCTGCTGCTCTCTGTCTTCTTTTTCATCAAACAACCGGAATGGTCCCATTTCCGTGGCACGGGCGGGATGTTCCTTGCGCAGGGGATATCCTTCCCAGGTAACGGGCATGAGTATACGTTTCAGGAGCGGATGCCCTTCAAACCGGATGCCGAACATATCATAAACTTCCCGCTCATACCAGTTTGCGGAGGGCCAGAGGTCGGTAATGCTGGGGGCTGTGGGATACTCTCCGCGAAGGGCTGTTTTTATGCGGATGAATGCGTTCCGTTCAAATGAAAAGAGGTGATAGACAAGGGTAAAATCGCCGGTTCCGTTGTATTGACTTTTCAACGCACGCTCATCGATGGCCGTAAGGTCATAGAGCATGCGATAAGGTTGTTCTGCTTCCGAACGGAGGTATTCCAGCACCGCCACAAGTTTTCCCTGAGGCGTCCAAACGGTGGGCGTCTCATCCCGGGTGAGCTGTTCGTGGAAGATATTCTCACCGAACCGGGAGCAGAGGGTTTGAAAGATGCTCGGGGGCATGATAACAGTTTTTCATTGTATCGATGCACCATGCTGTTGCGCTTTTCCAAGCTTTAGGCCCTTGCCTTGATGAGTTTGTTTTTATATTCTTTCCTCAGGTTCTTTTAGCCTGATGATCGTATTTTCTTCCAGTACCAGGTACTGCGCCTGATGGCTGACCCGGGGTGTTTGTTTCAGGAACTTGTTCCGGAAACGGTTGGCTGCTTCGTGCAGGATCGTACGTCCGTGACCGAAGCAGGCCACATCAAAATCAAAGGTGGAGAGTTTCTCCAGACTATGCACCGCAGCGGAAAAATCTTCATAGAAGCAGCTGTACCCGAGGCCCATGATATTGGCTGCTGCGTCCGCCACAAAGAGCACGTTCTTCTGGCCGGGTATAAAAAAAGCCAGTTGTGCGGGGCTGTGGCCCGGTATATGGATTACGTGGATGCCGCTTGCGATGGGCAGCCAGTCGCCATCTTCCAGCGTTGCGTCAATTTTCAGCGGAGGTATTTGCCCGGACGCCCGTTTAACGAATACCTGGTAGAGGGTTTTGTTCACGATGCCGGTGAAGTAGGGAGTTTGGGGGCGAGGGCTTCTACCCTCTTCCACATGCGGCACCTCCGCAGCATGCATATATACTTTTGCGCCTGTGATCGCTTTCAGTTCTGCGGCACTGCCCGCATGATCCGGATGGCCATGCGTGAGCAGGATATGCCTGATCTCTTCCGGATCCCGCCCCATTTCGCGTACGGCTTTCAATATTTTGCCGGCATTGCCCGGCGCTCCCGTATCGATCAGCGTAAGATCGTCATCTTCTACCAGGAAGGCATTTACATACCCTAACGGTAACTCATATACGTTTGCAGTGATCCTTTTTATCCGCATAAATACTGTTATATTTCGTCAGGCGTCTTGAAGTTTATCATTTGTTCCCGCTTCTCGCGGTTCTTGTCTTTCATGGAGATCTTTTCCGGTTTGATCACCCCCTGTTCCCCTATCACCCAGCTCAGCGGACGTTTTTCCTTTCCGACGGACTGCTGTAACAATACCAGCCCGTGCATGAAAGCATCCGGGCGGGGCGGGCATCCGGGAACATACACATCTACCGGTAAGAATTTGTCTACCCCCTGCACTACGCTGTAAATATCATACATCCCGCCGGAATTTGCGCAGGAACCCATAGAAATCACCCATCTTGGCTCCATCATCTGTTCATATAACCGTTTGATGATCGGCGCCATTTTGATGAAAACCGTACCGGCAATGATCATCACGTCCGCTTCGCGGGGCGTACCGCGGATCACTTCCGCGCCAAAACGTGCGAGATCGTATTTGGGCGTCATGCCGGTGGCCATTTCCACGAAACAGCAGGATAATCCAAAATGAAAAGGCCACATGGAATTTTTTCTTCCCCAGGCCAGCAAACGATCTACAGAGGTCAGCATAACACTCTGCCCGATAGTTTCTTCCATGGAGAAGTTACCGGACTTATTCGGTGCGGCCTCTTTTGCTTCAGTTAACCACCACTTCATGTCTGGTTGTTTTTTTGGATGATTGAACTGTTTTATCTTTCCGCATCTTCCAGTATGCTTTCAGTATTTTCTTACCATCCGGACCAAAATCCAGCGCGCCGTTCCGCCATTCGTAGATCAGCACGGCAAGCAATATGAAAATGAAGACGGATACACCTATAAATCCCGCCCAGCCGAGGTCTCCGAACGCAATGGCCCAGGAGATCACGAAAACGGTCTCAATGTCGAAGATCACAAACAACATGGCCACTAAGTAAAACTGGGAGGGAAAACGGAGGCGGGCGGACCCGGTGGAAAGGATACCGGCTTCGTAGGCTTCGCCGGTAGCACGATCTTTATGGCGTTGCCCCAATAAATAGGACAAGCCAAGGATAGCCAGCACCAAAACGATGACGATGGCTCCAAATACGAGGAAAGGCCAGGTCGGATTCATGGCTGTAATGTTTTATCGTGACGATCTGATTAAAATTCCTTCTTCCAGTTATACTGCTGCTCCGATCTGTTGTTTTATTGCACATGCCTGGTCTGTCCTTCAGATCCAACAATAAAACAATGAAAGCACCGTACCTGCTGATATAACGGCACAGGGTAAACGAAAATGCTTATGCCGGTAAAAACAGGTTTGTAAACGGATTATCGGAATGTGCCGGGTGCAATGGCGAGGGTCATTGCGATGTGTGAAAATGCCTGGCTAGTGGTGAGTGCCGTGAATGTAACATTCGAGGTTTTCAATGATATTCTTCTGCTCGTCGATGATGTATTTCACTACATCACCGATGGATATCAGTCCGATCAAACGCCCTTTGTCGTCAACAACCGGCAGATGCCGGATCCTTTTATCGGTCATTTTGTACATGCAATCTTCGATGGTATCATCTTCTGTGACAGTGATCGGATGCTCCGTCATGATCTCCCGGATGGTTGTTTCCTTGGACGCCCTGCCTTTCAGGATCACCCTGCGCGCATAGTCACGTTCGGAAAAAATACCCAGGAACTGGTCTTTATCTACCACTACCAAGGCTCCGACATTCTTGTCTACAAGAACTTTCAGGGCTTCATAAACAGTACTTTCCGGGTGGACGGAGTACACTGCATGACCTTTGCCCACCAAGATATTTCTGACTCTCCCCATGGTAAGCTACTTTTAAAGTGTTCAACAATTGGCGTGAAAAACTTTACTTTAAGTTAGCCCTTTTTCTCTATAAAATCAATAGTGAAACGAAAAAAGGAGCCGACATCGTGCCTGCTCCTCTTTTCGTTTTACCGTTTAATGATTTACATTTTACATTTTTTACTCCATTGTTTTTTGTCCTGTTACCGGCGCGGCAGCGGTCTGATGAAGATCGAAGATCACGATTTCGTTCTCTCCGTTCTTCAGCCAGCCAGCCGGGCAATACAGTCTTTTCTGCGGACCGATCTCCCAATAACGGCCAAGGTTATGTCCGTTCACCCAAACGAGGCCTTTTTTGTAAGCGTTCATGTCAATGTAAGTATCTCCTGCTTTGGCAAGCGTGAACTTTCCTTTGAAATACTGACCGGGCTTGTCCGCCTCCGCTTTAGATGCGGTCAACTGCGTGATGAAGGGTTCCGTCATCGGCAGGCCGAACACTTCCCAGTTCATCAGCGTCATACCGTTCAGCGTCACACGATCCGTAATGCCTTTGCGATCAATGAGGTATTGTGCGAAATTGATGCGGCCCATGCCTTCCACCAGGATCTCCAGTACGGGATCTTTCACATCGCTTTTCGGAATATCGATCGTGCGTTCACCGAGCCGGCGATCCAGCTTACCGATGTATTTGCCGTTGAGGAAAACAGTGGCGTAGTCATGCAGATCGGTGATGGTCAGTTTTCCGCTCTTGTGCCCGATCAGTTTTGTTTTGTACAGCATGAAACCGTAATCCTGTCCGTATGCTTCAAAAGTTTTCGGCTGTATGGAAGGAATTGCCTGCGGCAGATGTTCCCAGATGCTGGAATAAGCCTGCAGCTGCACTTCCGGAATGGTGATGGTGGGGATGGCGGCGGGTATTTTCGGCAGTTTTTTGCCTTTGGGCAGATAAGAGCCGATGAGGTTCCGCAATGCCATGTATTTAGCCGTTGTGTCGCCGTTCTCGTTAATCGGCGCATCATAGTCGTAGCTGGTCAGGTCCGGTTCGTAGCCTTTCCCGCCGGAATTCGCACCGGCAGTATATCCGAAGTTGGTGCCACCGTGAATAACGTACAGGTTGAAAGAACGATGATGATCCATCAGGTATTTCACCTCGTTGGAGATCCCTTTGATCCCCGGTTTCGCCCATTTCTCGCCCCAATGCGTGAGCCATCCGGGATAGGATTCGCTGCTGAATGCCGGTACGTCCGGGTTCTGGCGGGTGGCTGCGGCAAAATCATTGTCGGAGCTCCCGGAATCAAGACCGATAGCTGCGCCGGGAATAGAGCCGGCTTCCAGCATGTAGGCGGTAGCGCCATCGGCTGTATAATAGGGCACTTCGATACCCTGCTGATCCCAGATTGACCGCAGGTGCAGGAGGTAGTTCCTGTCGTTCCCAAAACTACCGTATTCGTTCTCGATCTGCACCATTAGAATAGGGCCGCCTTTGGTCACCTGCAGATGTTTCACTTCCTGCGCCAGCGCCTTTACATAACGCTCCACGGCGGCGATGTAACGCGGATCCATACAACGCACCTTGATATCCGGCGTGCGGAGCAGATAGGGCGGCAATCCGCCGAATTCCCATTCCGCGCAAACATAAGGCCCCGGGCGGAGGAGCACCCACATATTCTCTTCCTGACAGGTTCTGATGAATTCGGCAATATCGCGGTTAGCGGTTTTGAAATCAAAAGTACCTTCCGTTTGTTCGTGATAGTTCCAGAAGATGTATGCGGCAATTGTGTTACAGCCCATCGCCTTCGCCATCTGGATGCGATGGCGCCAGTATTCTTTCGGGATGCGGGCGGGGTGCATTTCGCCGCTGATGAGCTGGTAAGGTTTTCCGTCCAGCAGGAAATCGGATTTGCTGAGCGTGAACGTGTGCGGTTTCTTGTCCGCCTGCGCCTGTGCCATCCAGCAGGTCAGGGCGAGACAACCGGTTAAGAGTAGCTTTCTCATTATTTTCTAGACGTGTTTTGGCAAATTAATGTGTAAACCTAATGAATGATCAGCTAAATAATGATAGAATTTTAAGCGAAGCGGGTGTAGATTTCACCTTTATCGGGGAAAAAGAAGGCGCCGGTTATTCCGGCGCCTTTATAAAGAACTAAATGTTCTGTTTTTTGAGTTCTGACACGGCGTGATCCGCAGCGCGGGCGGTTAGGGCCATGTAGGTGATGGAAGGGTTCTGACAGGCCGAGGAGGTCATACAGGCGCCATCCGAAATGAATACGTTCTTCACTGCATGCATCTGATTGGAGCCGTTGAGCACGGAGGTTTTAGGATCACGGCCCATACGGGCGGTACCCATTTCGTGGATACAATGCCCTGGAGGCGGCATGTCATCCCCTCCCCACACATTCTTCAGCCCCGCAGCCTCCATCATCTCCTTAGCGCTCTCTAGCATATCTTTCCGCATCGCCATCTCATTGTCGCGGAAACTGCAGTCGATATCCAATGTTGGTAAACCGTATACGTCTTTTTTGTTTTTATTCAATCGTACGGTATTATCCTGATAGGGCAAATGCTCTCCCCAGGCGCCGATCCACATACCCCAGTTACCGGCTTCGGCCTGCGCTTCCTTCAGCGCCACGCCGATACCGTCCCATCCGGTACCTCTGCCGCGGGAAGCGCCGCCCTGGTAGCCGAAACCGCGAACGTAGTCGCTGCGTTTGGTAGCTTCACTGATGTTGCGGAAACGCGGAATGTAAATGCCATTGGCACGGCGGCCATAGGTGTACTGATCCTGGAACCCTTCATAAGAGCCTCCCGCACCTACGCCGAAGTGGTGGTCCATCAGGTTGCGGCCTACCTGGTCGCTGTCGTTACCCAGGCCATTCGGGAAGCGGGTGGACACGGAATTGAGCAGGATAGCGGTAGTGCCAAGGGTGGAGGCATTCAGGAAGATGATCTTCGCATAATACTCAATCACCTGTTTCGTTTCCGCATCCATGATGCGAACTCCCTTCGCCTGCTGCGTCTGATCGTCAAACATCACTTCCAGCACGATGGAAAAAGGACGCAACGTCATGTTACCGGTAGCTTTCGCTGCAGGAAGCGTTACGCCGTTACTGCTGAAATACCCGGTGAACGGACAGCCCCTTGCGCACCTGTCGCGGTACTGGCAGGGACCGCGACCATTCAATCCTTTGGTCAGATGCGCTGCACGGCCGATGGTCATGATCCTGTCCGTATACTTTTCCTTCATCCTTGCTGCCACATGCTTCTCCAGGCAATTCATTTCCATGGGAGGAAGGAATTCCCCGTCCGGCAGTTGTGGCAGGCCTTCAGCCTGACCGGTAATGCCTGCGAATTTTTCCACGTAGCTGTACCAGGGCGCGATGTCTTTATAACGGATTGGCCAGTCCACACCATGACCGTCTTTCGCATTGGCTTCAAAATCGATATCGCTCCAGCGGTATACCTGCCGGCCCCACATAAGCGAGCGGCCACCAACGTGGTATCCGCGCAGCCAGTTGAAGGGTTTGATCTCGTTGTAGGGGTTCTCCAGATCATTCACCCAGAACTGTTGCGTAGCCTCGTCAAAGGCATAGCAGCGGCTCTGAATGGGATGCTTCTCCTTCATCTCCCGGGTCTGCCAGCCGCGGTGTTTGAGTTCCCAGGGGGCCAGCATGGCCGTCGTGTAGTCTTTAATATGTTCTACATTCCGGCCTCTTTCCAGGACGAGGGTTTTCAATCCCTTTTCGCACAATTCCTTCGCGGCCCAGCCACCGCTGATGCCTGAACCTACAACGATCGCATCGTAAGTATTTTCTTTTTCTGCTTTAATGTTAAGGTTCATATAACGCAGATTATCAGATGTTTCCTTTCTTCATCTCTTTTACGGCGTAATCCACCGCCCTGGCGGTAAGCGCCATGTAAGTGAGGGACGGGTTCACACAGGAAGCGGAGGTCATGGCAGCGCCATCTGTCACGAATACGTTCTTCACGGCGTGCATCTGGTTGAAACCGTTGAGCATGGAAGTTTTGGGATCGCGGCCCATGCGCGCGGTGCCCATTTCGTGGATAGCCATGCCGGGGTAAGAACCATTATCGTACGTCTTTACATTCTTGACGCCCGCCGCTTCCAGCATTTCCGCCGCATCATTCGCCATATCCTTCCGCATCTTCTTTTCATTCTCCTTGAATTCAGCGTTGAAGCGCAATACCGGTTGGCCCCATGCGTCTTTCTCCGTATTGTCCAGCATCACCACGTTATCTTCATAAGGCAGGCATTCCCCGAAACCGCCGATACCCATGCTCCATTGGCCGGGCTCTGTGAGCATTTCCTTGAAATCCTTACCCACACCCAACTCTGCCACACCGCGACTCCAGCCGCTGCGGCTGGCGCCTCCCTGGTAACCGAAACCACGGATATAGTCCCGTTTATCGCCATTGAGATTGCGGTAGCGCGGTATGTAAATGCCGTTCGCACGACGACCGTAAAAGTATTTATCCTCGTATCCTTCCGCTATACCGGAAGCGCCTGTACGAAAATGATGATCCATCAGGAATTTACCCAACACGCCGCTGTCGTTCCCGAAACCGTTCGGGAAGCGGCTGGAGATGGAATTCAGCAATACGAAGGTGGTACCCAGTGTAGAGCCGTTCACGAAGATGATCTTCGCGTAATATTCCACCATTTGTTTGGTCTGCTTGTCAATCACCTTTACGCCAGTAGCTTTGCCCTGCTTTTCATCATAGATGATGGAATTCACGATGGAATCCGGGCGGAGCGTGAGGTTTCCTGTAGCCATCGCTGCAGGCAGGGTGGAAGATTGCGTGCTGAAGTAAGCGCCGAAGGGGCACCCCCTACTGCAGAGGTTCCTGTACTGGCAGTTAGTGCGTCCGGGCAAAGGCTGCGTAATGTTCGCCACACGGCCGATGGTCATAATACGGCCTTTAAATGCTGCTTCGATGCGTTTCTTCACATCTTTCTCCACGCAATTCATTTCCATTGGAGGCATGAACTGGCCATCCGGCAACTGGGGTAATCCTTCCTTCTGCCCGCTGATCCCTGCAAAGCGTTCTACATAATCATACCAGGGTGCGATGTCTTTATAACGGATCGGCCAGTCAACTGCAATGCCGTCTTTGAGATTCGCTTCAAAATCGATATCGCTCAGCCGGTAGCTCTGGCGGCCCCACATGATGGATTTTCCACCGACAATGTCAGGGCGGTACCAGTCAAAGCGCTTGTCTTCTTTATAAGGGCTTTGGCTATCGTTGATCCAGTATTTCTCGTTGTGTTCGCTGTAGGGATAATCACGTTGCAGTTTGTCGTGCGTTTTGCGTTGTTCCTGCGTGATCTTACCACGATGCGGGAACTCCCAGGGATCTTTCGTGGCTGTCTCGTACTTACCGTGTTCGAGGTTCTTGCCGCGGTCCAGCATCAATACTTTCAGTCCTTTTTCGGTCAGTTCCTTGGCAGCCCATCCGCCGCTCACGCCGGAACCGATCACAATAGCGTCATATGTATTTTGTTCCTGTGCTTTTATATTCAGGTTCATTACTGTAGTTTTTGAGAGAATAAGGAATTGGTTGTGTTAAGCCCAGGCCTTGTCACCTTTCTTATAAGGGATGCAGCCATCGTATCTGCCGGGAACGGCTACATACCGAAGCGCTTTGGTGGCGCCGGGTTCGGAGGTAAAGTAACCAAGCAGCGTCAGTTCCTTCATGTATTGGAAGTAATGAACAGGATCGTCTTTCTTCTTGTTCTCGCGTTTGTTGTAGGCCACTCTTTCCTTGTCAATCTCCGTGAGCAGCGTGGTACGCTGTTCCGGTGTGATATCCATGAAAGCCTTGTTGGAAAAGCGTTTTTTGCTTTCCTCATTTATTTTGCCCAAGCCGTCTACAAAGACTTTCTGCGCTTTCTCATCATAGCAATCCCCTACCATCAGCACCATAAACTCTCCTACCCTCGCCGCCTTTGCACCGGGGGTACTGGTTTCCGGGATGATGGTTTCTGCTATTTCATCCAGCAGAGCCTTGGTTTCAGGTGTTTGCAACGTGTAATTTTTGGGCCCGGAGCTGCATCCCTCCAAAGCCGCTAACGTGGAAGCGGAAAGTGCCGTACCCATAAGGATGGCTACATTCCTGATAGCATCTCTTCTGTTCATATTAGTAAATTGATTTGACCTTTCCGGTAAGTTTCGAAAAAAAATCGAGAATCCAAAATAATTTGGATGAATGTGTAAAATTGACACGATACTGACCAAAAACACGAAGAGACGCAACAGCTGCGTCTCTTCTTTATGTAATGATATGCAGGAATGTTTAGTTCCCTGAAGCTGTTTTTGTGTGCGCGATCGGCTGGGCCGGCAATGTAGTATTGTAAACATATTTCCCCTGGTTGTTGATCAAAACAACCGGCAGCTTATGATATTTTTCAAAATAATCGTAAGCTGATTTCAGGTTGACCCAGAATTTCTGGGATTCATTGTCTGTAAGGGAAACGTTGCCGAGGTAATCCATTGAACGGGAATTGCCGAAACGGACGGGGAATACGTGAACGGGAACAAAGTCCTGACCGTTGTTCTTGGCATTCACCGCCATGATGTATACTTCCTCGATGAAATCGTCCGTCAGCGGGATGCATCCTATGGTAAGACAGCTGCCATGGATGTAGATATCGCCGCCGGGTTTCTTCTGATCGCTGAGTATCTTATCGGAATAGTTCGGATAATTGATCCCGAGGGAAAGGTGGAAGCTGCTGTTCGGGTTGAAGTCATTGATGTAATAGAATCCTTCCGGCACCTGGCGGTCGCCTTCCTTACGCTTGGGTCCCATCCTGCCGGAGAGCGAGCAAACGCGGTAGGTTTTCAGGAGGCGGAAGGAATCGGAAACGTTATTCCTCACCCAGATCTCCAGCTCGCTGTCCAGTTTAAAAGACCGGATATATATCTGTTTAGCGGGATAGGCAATCCCTTTTTTGGCGAACTCCTTTTTGATCAGCTCTTCCTTCTCCCGGAAAGCCTCTCCCACTCTTGGGAACAGTTTCTGGTTTTCCAGGAAGGACTGTTGTGCCTGCGCTCCCTGCATCGCTCCCATCAATAATAAAACACCAATTATGATACGCTTCATAGATTGTAGCTTTCCACTATTTTACCAGGAAATAATAAGCCAGGTAGAATAATACAAATGCAAAAATAACATATATTATTGAACCCACCTTTCTGTTGGCAAAGCGGAGCACGTAGTGCCGTTGTCCCGCAAATATGAGATATGCGGTCAGCAGCTGAAAGAGCCCGGCCAGTATAAATAAGCAACCAAATAGTATTCTCAGGTCCATAAATATAAACGTCAAATTTAAGATTTTTAGTGAGTAATCCCTTGATAAATAAGGAAAAAAATGTTTTTCGAACAATCAAATCCTTTAGGGTAAAGGGTTTGATCTGGTATCACAAATTGTGATACCAGATCAAACTCAAGCTGGATCAGGCTTCCGGAATCCGATCATAGTACGGGGAACCTCCGGAACCCTTACCAGTTGCTCAAGAGCATGAAACATTTCATCAAACTGTGTATCATACTTTTGACGCATGACGCTCAACTCATGCATCAGTTCTTCATGGTTGATAGCCATCTTTATCAATGCCACAAAGGTTCTCATGATATTAATGTTGATGTCTATCGCCCGCTGGCTTTTCAGTACACTGGACAACATGGCAACACCGGCTTCCGTAAAAGCGAACGGAAATGAGCCACCAATCTGCTTTTTGTCTGGTATCACATTTTGTGATACCAGCTGATCTACTTCATCCTCGCGGGTTTGGAACATGAAATCTTCCGGAAAACGTTCAGCATTGCGGCGTACAGCTCACAAAAAAGCCACCTTCAAAATTGAAGGTGGCTGCCGAAGTTGATATCTGTTGTAATCCTCAGCTATCGCTGTAGTCTTTTACAGGTTACCTCTCAGGGCCTGTTCTCTTTCTATGGATTCAAAAAGTGCTTTAAAGTTGCCTTTCCCGAAGGATTTTGCCCCCTTCCGCTGAATGATCTCAAAAAACACGGTGGGCCTGTCCTGGAGCGGTTTGGTGAAGATCTGCAATAAGTATCCTTCCTCATCCCGGTCTACTAATATTCCCAGCTCTTTCAGCGGCTTTATATCCTCATCGATCTTCCCGACCCTGTCCAGCAGGTCTTCATAATACGTGCCCGGCACACTCAGGAACTCGATGCCGCGCTGTTGCAGCTCGCTCACCGTATGCACGATATCATTGGTGGCGATGGCAACGTGTTGTACACCCGGACTTCCATAAAAATCCAGGTACTCCTCGATCTGGGATTTCTTTTTTCCTTCCGCCGGCTCATTGATCGGGAACTTGATGCGGCCGTTACCATTGCTCATAACCTTGCTCATCAACGCGGAATATTCGGTGGAAATATCTTTGTCGTCAAAGGAAACAAGATTGTGAAATCCCATGGTTTTGCCGTAAAAATCCACCCAGAGGTTCATTTCATTCCAACCCACATTGCCCACGCAATGATCTACGTATTGCAATCCTGTGTCAGCCGGGTTGTAGGCGTTCTTCCAGGATCGGTACCCAGGGAGGAAAGGACCACTATAATGGCTCCGCTCTACGAAAATATGCACCGTGTCTCCGTAGGTATGAATGCCGCTCCGCACAACTTCTCCAAATTCATCCTTCTCTACGGTCGGTTCCATAAAGGGCCTTGCGCCACGTTTTACGGTCTCCTCAAAAGCGGAACGGGCATCATCCACCCAGATGGCCAGTACCTTTACGCCGTCTCCATGCTTATCGATATGCCTGGATATCTCATTACCGGAGCGAAGCGGCGTGGTAAGCACAAACCGGAGCTTGTTCTGTACCAGCACATACGATACACGGTCTTTCACACCGGTTTCGGGGCCGGCATAAGCAAGCGATTGAAAACCGAAGGCTGTTTTGTAAAAGTGCGCTGCCTGTTTGGCATTGCCTACATAAAACTCTACATAATCAGTGCCGTTGAGCGGCAGGAAGTCCTGTTCGCTTTCCGTTGGCTGGGGAATGACTGCAGCAGGTTTCATAATTAAAAGATTGTTTTGGTGTTGATGGTTTGGTTTATATTAAGCTAACTGCGTACAAATGTTTATTGATAAAGTCGATCTCTTCCGGAGCGAGTTTCACATCAATGGCCTTTGCGTTCTGGATAGCCTGATCTGCGTTGCGGGCACCGGCCAGCGCGACGGTAACACCGGGCCTTTCAATGGTCCAGCGGAGCACCAGCTGCGCAAGCGTGGCATTCTTACTTTCCGCCAGCGGTTTGATCAGGCCGAGAAATGCATTGATCCTTGCGATATTGTCCGGCTGGTAGAATTTGGTACCGGGGCGATGGTCGCCATCTTCAAACTTATGATCCGGTTTGATCTTCCCGGTAAGGATGCCGCGTTGCAGGGGGCTGTAAGCGAGGATGCCCTTGCGGTGTTCTATGCAGTAGGGCGTCAGTTCTTTTTCGATATTGCGCTCCACCATACTGAAAGGCACCTGGTTGGAAGCCATTGGCAATACGTTTTCCGCACGTTGCATCTGCCCCTTGTCATAGTTGCAAACACCGGCTTCACGGATCTTTCCCTGTTCTTTAAGACGCAATACCGCTTCGAAGCTTTCCTCTATCGGGGTGGTTTCATCTGCCCAGTGGATCTGGTAAAGATCGATGTAATCCGTGCGGAGACGACGAAGGCTGTCCTCACACTCCCGGATGATGTTCTCTTTTCCGGCATATTTATGAATGTTGATGTCCTTACCGCTGTTATCCTTGCTCGAAAAATAGAACTGACCTTTCGATCCTTCCCAGGTGAGCCCGAATTTGGTCAGTATCTGTACTTTGTCCCGCGAAACACCTTCCAGTGCTTCTCCCACGATCTCCTCGCTGGTGCCCTGTCCGTAAATAGGCGCTGTATCGATCGATGTTACGCCCTGATCAATAGAAGTCCTGATCGCTTCTTTGGCGTCCTTCCGTTCCGCTCCGCCCCACATCCATCCTCCGATGGCCCAGGCGCCAAAAGTGATCGCCGATACTTTCAAATCGCTTTGTCCAAGTTGTCTGTATTCCATGCTTTTTATTTTTTCTTTTATAATGTTATTCCGCCCAGCTCATCACATAGTTCCTGTCCTCAATTTCCAGTGCATCCCGGGTGATCTGCAGGGGATGGAAAGTATCCACCATCACGGCAAGCTCTTTCGTTTCCTTAGCCCCGAGACTCTTCTCTACCGCACCGGGATGCGGACCATGCGGAATACCGCCCGGATGCAGGGTGATCATTCCCCGCGTTACATGCTTGCGGCTCATGAAATCCCCGTCCACATAATACAATACCTCATCGCTGTCGATATTGCTGTGATTGTAAGGCGCCGGTACGGCCAGCGGGTGATAATCGAACAAACGCGGGCAGAAGGAACATACCACGAAGTTGTGGCCTTCGAAAGTCTGATGCACCGGCGGGGGCTGATGTACGCGCCCGGTGATCGGTTCAAAATCGTGAATGGAAAACGCAAAAGGATATTCGCATCCATCCCATCCAATGACATCAAAAGGATGATGACCGTAATGGATCGGGTACATCACGCCTTTTTTCTTGATGAGTATGATAAAATCCCCCGCCTGATCAATGGTTTCGAGCTGTTGCGGCTGGCGGATATCCCGCTCACAGAAAGGCGCATTCTCCATCAACTGGCCATAATGGCTGAGATAGCGTTTGGGGAAGCGGATGGGACTGAAGGATTCCACGATGAACAGGCGGTTCTGTGCGTTGGAGAATTCCAGCTGGTAAATGGTACCGCGCGGGATCACGAGATAATCGCCATAACCGAATTCGATACGCCCATATTGTGTGCGCAATACGCCGGAGCCCTCATGCACAAACAACAGCTCGTCCGCATCGGCATTCTTGTAAAAATAATCTTTCAGGCTCTGTTGCGGCGCTGCCAGTGAAATATGGCAATCGCTGTTCACCAGCACCGGCTTGCGGCTTTTCAGATAATCATTTTCCGGCTGAGCATTGAACCCCTGGAAGCTGCGATGCTTCAGCATCTTTTCCTCCGCCACCTGCGGCGCCACGCTATACGGATCGTCCACCTTCACGATCTCTGTAGGTGGATGACAGTGATACAACAGGGAATAATGCGAAGAAAAACCTTCCGTGGAAAACAATTGTTCGGAATAAAGCTGACCATCCGGCTTGCGGAACTGTGTATGCCGTTTATGCGGGATCTGGCCAAGTGTGTGATAATGTGGCATAAAAGGGTTTATTGAAATACGATAATAGACTGCCGTGTACGGGCAGGCATCCTGCTAACATCCAGTTACAAAATTACGAATAAAGCCGGGCAGGCTGCAGGAAAGGGCGGGTTACAGCAGCGTCGAATCCATGGCCAGGGCAGCCATAAGAAAGCAGTAGTTGAGCTGGTTCTTATATTTCAGCAGATCGTGCATAGCAATATAATCCGTTAAAATTACGGCTATTTTTCTAAAAACGAAAAGTTTTTACACCCATATGCCCCGGCCGTTTTTTAGATATTTTCTAAATTTTGACAATCCTGTTTGTATTTTAATTCTAAAATCACCATCTTTGTAATCTCAAAGTCATAAAATAATAGTGTATTTATCCATCTCACATATTATCCGTATAGCTCCTCTCTCCTCCGGAGTGCGCGGCACTATTATTACTACCACGACCCCATCCCGGGGTTAAATTCACATATCGTCAACATTGACCAGCAAGCTGGTACTTACCGGGACCAAAACGCGTCCACATCCTATTATTAATATTTATTCTCATGCAAGTTTTAAAATTCGGCGGAACCTCTGTTGGCAGCCCCCAGGCCATAGAACAGGTTTGCGGCATTATCGCAAAATACCCGCGAAAGGGACATATGGTGATCGTGGTTTCAGCGATGAGCGGCATTACGGACAAACTCATACAAAGCGGACAACTGGCGGGCCAGGCGCAGGAACAATACAAGAACATATTGCAGGAGATCGAAGCCAGGCATCTGGATACCATCCGGGCACTCTTCCCCATCACCGCGCAAAGCGGATTGCTGAGCCAGGTGAAAAAGCAGCTGAACCAGCTGGAATCCTTATGCGACGGCATCTTCCAGGTAGGCGAATTGAGCAGGAGATCCCTTGACAAGATCATGAGCTTCGGTGAACTCCTCTCCTCCTGGCTGATAGCGGAAAAACTCAAACACACCGGTTTAAAAACCACATGGAAAGACAGCCGGGAACTGATCGTTACAGACGCACAATTCGGGCATGCCCTTGTGAACTTTGAAGCAACAGACTACCAGATCACCGGCTATTTCCAGCATCCCTCCTCAGAATACACCATACTGCCCGGCTTCATCGCCGCTACCGGTGAAAGGGAAACCACTACGCTCGGCAGGGGTGGCTCGGACTATACCGCAGCCATCGTAGCCGCCGCCATGGACGCCAGCGTACTCGAAATATGGACGGACGTAAGCGGTATGATGACGGCGGATCCGCGCCTCGTACCACAGGCCATCGCCATTCCGCATATCTCTTACGAAGAGGCCATGGAATTGTCCCATTTCGGCGCCAAGGTCATCTATCCGCCTACCATCCAGCCGGTTATGAACCGCCGCATCCCCATCCGGATCAGGAACACCTTTGCACCGGATGATTACGGCACACTGATACAGGACAACGGCGAAAAACCCTTCCCGGTCACCGGCATCTCCGGTATTCGCCAGATAGCGCTCCTGACGCTGGAAGGCAGCGGCATGGTGGGCATTCCCGGGTTTTCCAAAAGATTGTTCGATGCGTTGTTACAGGAAAAAGTGAACGTGATCCTCATCACGCAAAGCTCTTCGGAGCACTCCATCACGGTAGGCATACACGAAAACGACATGCTGAAGGCCAAAGCGGCAGTAGACAGCGAGTTCGCACAGGAGATCCACGACAAACGCATCGAGCCGCTGAACGTGGAAAAAGACCTCTGCATCGTGGCGGTGGTGGGCGACAACATGAAGAACCATCATGGCATGAGCGGTAAACTGTTCGGAGCACTGGGCCGCAATGCGATCAACGTTCGGGCCATTGCACAGGGTTCCACCGAAAAGAATATTTCCGCAGTGATCAACAGGAACGATGTGAGAAAGGCCCTCAATGTGATCCATGAAGCCTTCTTTGAATCGGAATCGCGGCAGGTGAACGTTTTCATCGCCGGCACTGGAAATGTAGGCAGCAAACTGCTGGAACAACTGCAGCTGCAACAGGAATACCTGCGGCAGGAGCTGGGTTTGCAGGTACGGGTGATGGCATTGGCCAACAGCCGCAGGATGCGCTTCTCCGATAGCGGTATTTCATTACAGCACTGGAAAGAAGAGCTACAGGCCGGCCAGGATATGCATCTGGCTGATTTTGCACAACATATCCGGTCCATGAACCTCCGCAACAGCGTGTTTGTAGATAATACCGCCAGCGATGAGGTAGCAGACCTGTACAGTACCTTTCTGCAACACGGCATTTCCGTAGTGACCTGTAACAAGATCGCCTGTTCATCCGCATATGCCAACTATAAACAACTGAAAGACCTCGCCCGGAAGTTCAATGCGTCTTTCCTCTTCGAAACCAATGTGGGCGCCGGTTTACCGGTCATCAATACGTTGAATGACCTTATACGCAGCGGCGACAGGGTACAAACCATTGAGGCTGTGCTCAGTGGCAGCCTGAACTTCATCTTCAATCACTTCGTGAATGGCGCGAGCTTCCGTGAAGTGGTGAAAGCGGCACAGAATGAAGGGTACACGGAACCCGATCCGCGCATCGACCTCAGCGGTAAAGATGTGATGCGTAAGATTCTCATCCTCGCGCGGGAAAGCGGCGCAGTATTGGAAATGGAAGACATCCGTAATCATTCCTTCCTGCCGGATGAATGCTTACATGCGAAAGATGTGCAGACATTCTATGAACAACTGGATGTACACGCCGCACATTTCCGGCACCTGCTGCAATCGGCGGCAGACAAAGGGGAGCGACTGAAGTTCGTGGCGCGTTATCATAACGGACAAGCCTCCGTGGGCCTGCAATCCGTGCATCCGCAACATCCCTTCTACCAGCTGGAAGGCAAGGACAACATCGTGCTGTTCACCACCAGCCGCTATGCGGAGCAGCCTCTTATCGTAAAAGGAGCCGGTGCAGGCGCGGATGTGACCGCTTCCGGCATATTTGCAGATATTATCAGAACCGTTCGATAAAAGATCTTATGAGCAAGCAAAACAAATCCTCCGTAAAAGTATTCTCCCCCGCCACCGTGGCGAACGTGGCCTGCGGCTTTGATGTGGTGGGCCTGGCCCTGGATGGCCCCGGAGACGAAATGGAACTGCAGATCAGCGATGCGCCGGGCGTTCGCATCATCCGCGTGGAAGGCGCCACGCTTCCGCTGGAAGCAGCGCAGAATGTAGCGGGCGTGGCTTTGCAGGCCATGTTGCAGGAGTACGCGCAGCCGGATCTTGGTGTGGAAGTAACGATACATAAGCACATCCAGCCCGGCAGCGGCATCGGGTCCAGCGCAGCGAGCGCGGCCGGAGCCGTGGTGGGACTGAACAAGCTCCTCGGCGATCATTTCCCGGCTGAATCCCTCGTTCGCTTTGCAATGGAAGGAGAACGCCTTGCCTGTGGAACACCGCACGCAGATAATGTAGCGCCGGCCATCATGGGCGGGTTCACGCTTGTACGCAGCTATCAGCCGCTGGATGTGATCCGTCTCCATACCCCCGAAGACCTCTGGGTGACCGTGATCCACCCGCAGATAGAAGTAAAAACCTCCGATGCCCGTGGCATCCTCAAACAGCAGGTATTACTTCGCGACGCCATTCGCCAATGGGGTAATGTAGGCGCCCTCGTAGCCGGACTTTACCAGGAAAACTATCCGCTCATCAGCCGGGCGCTCGAAGATGTGATCGTAGAGCCCATCCGTTCCATCCTCATTCCCGCCTTTCATGAACTGAAGCTCAAATGCCGGGAAGCAGGGGCCCTGGGGGGAGGGATCTCCGGCAGCGGGCCATCCGTGTTCATGCTCAGCAAAGGCGAAACCAATGCCCGCGCCGTGGCGGACACGATGCAACAGATATACGCACCTCTCGGGGTGGATTACAAGATCTACGTTTCCCGGATCAGCACATCCGGCGTACACGAAATCCAAGATTAATTCCCATGCAGTACTATAGCTTACAAAATCATCAACACCGCGCTTCCTTCCGGGAAGCGGTGATCCAGGGACTTGCACCGGACAAGGGATTATACTTCCCCCTCGAGATCCCGAAACTGGACAAAGATTTCGCAGAACGGCTTGAAGAATATGATCCGCTGTACATTGCGCGGAAAGTGATCCAGCCTTTCATCGGCGATGAGATACCGGAGCATCATCTCAAACAGATCATCCGGGATACACTTTCTTTTCCTTTCCCCCTCCGGGAAATTGAAGAAAACGTATATGCGCTGGAGTTATTCCACGGCCCTACCCTCGCTTTCAAGGACGTAGGCGCACGGTTCATGGCCGGTTGCCTCGGTTACTTCCGCCGCGGGAATGAGAAGCCGGTAACCGTACTGGTGGCTACTTCCGGGGATACGGGGGGCGCCGTGGCCCAAGGGTTCCATCATGTACCGGGCGTGGAAGTGGTCATCCTCTACCCTTCCGGCAAAGTGAGCGAACTGCAGGAAAAACAACTCACCACTTTAGGCGGTAACATTCACGCACTGGAGATCAACGGCACGTTCGATGACTGCCAGCGCATGGTCAAAACCGCATTCCTCGATGCGGAACTACAGGCACAGCGACCGCTCACCTCCGCCAATTCCATCAATGTAGCCCGGTGGCTCCCGCAGATGTTCTATTATTTCATGGCTTACCGCAAAGTGAAACATTGGCACAAGGAAACCGTCATATCCGTTCCCAGCGGCAATTTCGGTAATATCTGCGCAGGCATGATGGCGGCCGCGATGGGACTTCCTGTTTATCATTTCATCGCCGCCACCAACGTAAACGATACCGTGCCGCGCTATCTTCAAAACGGCCGGTATGAACCGCACAGCGCCGTTCCAACACTATCCAATGCCATGGATGTGGCCGATCCCAGCAATTTTGTGCGGATACTGCAACTCTTTGCCGGTAACGAACGGGCGCTGAAAGCCAGTCTTTCTGCGTATAGCTTTACGGACAAAGAAACAGCAGCAGCCATGGAAGCCGTTTTCCGGGAGCACCAATACCTCATGGACCCGCACGGAGCGGTGGGATATCTCGGCCTGAAACAATACCTCCGGCAACATCCCGGTCATACCGGCATCTTCCTCGAAACCGCACACCCTGTGAAGTTCACGAATGTGCTGCCGGAGGGATTGCGCGCCGGGGTGGATATGCCTGAAAGGATACAGCAGCTGTTCCATTTGCAAAAGACGGCCGTGAGGATGGATGCGGATTATGCACAATTGAAAGACTGGCTGATGCAGGCTTAATGCAGTTTTGACAAGCCGCATTTCTTACCTAAGTTTGGGTAATGAAACTTTTACGCATCAGTGCTCTGCTGATATTTTTTGCCGCCTGCCAGTCATCCGTGCAGGAAAAGCAACAGCCCGCCGTTGCAGTGGATTCCCTTGCTATCGCAATTGAAAATATGCGCGCAGCGCTGGATTCTGTACCACAGGATGCCGAATTGCGGATGTACCTGGCCAATGCACTCCTGGAACATCACCAATACGAGGCGGCGGACAGCCAGGCGATGATCCTTGCGAAGGATAAGGCCAGTCTGGATAAAGCGGCATATGTCAAAGCGCTGATCGCACTTCACTGGAAAGACACCGCGCAGACCATCGCGCGGCTGACAGAGGCAGTGTCATTGCGCGGAAAGAAAAGCGAATATGAAGCGGTGATGATGCTGGCGGACCTGTTCACTGCGAAACATCTGCAGGACTCTGCATACAACTATTACACCCTCGCCCACGGGATCAACCTGGAAGCGGCCGAGCCCTCCTACAATGTAGGGCATATCCTCGAGGCAAAAGGCAATAACAGGATGGCGGCGGCCTGGTACCGGGAAGCAATCCGCCGGGAACCCGCATACACGGCGGCTTACATCGCGCTGGGCAATTTGTCCGAAGAGGCGGGGAAACTGAAGGAGGCGCTGGGACTTTTTAACATGGCTACCAAGTCAGACCCCACCAATGCCACTACTTTCTACCATAGGGGGAGGGTCTTCCTCAAGCTGGGTGAAAAACCGGCAGGATTGGACGATCTGACCAAAGCGCTTTCCTTCCGTAAAAACTATCCGGAAGCAAAAGCCCTCCTGGATTCCGCCTTAGCCGGTAAAAATCATTAGGTTTGCACCAATCTTAAATCATCATTCTTTGGAAAAGAAAACACCTATCATCGCTCCTTCCCTGCTGGCTGCCAACTTTCTGGAGATCGGCAGGGAAGTGGAAATGGTCAACCGGAGCGAAGCCGGATGGCTGCACCTGGATGTGATGGACGGCCGCTTTGTGCCGAACATCAGTTTTGGCCTGCCGGTTATTACGCAGGTATCCAAAATTTCCACCAAGGTCTGCGATGTGCACCTCATGATAGAAGAGCCGGAGAAGTACGCGGAAGCATTCGCGAAAGCGGGTGCACAGCATCTTACCGTACATATCGAAGCCTGTGTGCATCTGCACCGGAACATCCAGCAGATAAAAGGGCTGGGTATGAAAGCCGGTGTGGCGCTGAATCCGCATACGCCGGTGCAGTTACTGGAAAATATTATACGGGATGTTGATCTGGTATTGGTGATGAGTGTAAACCCGGGGTTTGGGGGGCAGCATTTTATCGAACAGACCTATGCGAAGATCCGCCAGTTAAGAAAGATGATCGATGAGAGTGGATCATCTGCATTAATTGAGATTGATGGCGGTGTTACGTTGGAAAATGCAAAAGCGATCGTAGAAGCCGGGACGGATGTATTGGTGGCAGGCAATACGGTCTTTGCCTCTAAAGACCCGCTGGCCACTATCAGGGCGTTGAAAGGCTGAACTGCGGCTATTGTCCCAGTTGTCCGATAATGTCGCTTGTAAGCGGTTTCGTCAGGTATCCTTCCACAAAATCAAAATCATTCACCCGTTCCCGGTCCTTTTCATCGATAGAGGATGTAAGTACGTATACCCGTACCGGTTTACAAAGCGTTTCCCGCACCGCAGAAAAAGCTTCCAGGAATTCCCAGCCATCCATAACGGGCATGTTCAGATCAAGGAGAATGAGGTCAGGGAGCTGCGCCGCATTATCCCGGTGTTCGCGGATATGTTCCAGCACTTCCTGTGCATCCGAGAACTTCTTTACAGCATCTGAAATATGCTGACGGTCCAGCATGATCTGTGTGATCTGCTGATGGATGGGATCATCATCGACTATGAAAATCGAATGTAGCGGCTTCATATAGGTAAGCTATTCGTTCCTGAAGGTAATGATAAATTTTGTTCCGGCACCAGGCTTGCTGTATGCTTCTATTGTTCCGCCCATCGCTTCGATCTGGCTTTTGGTGATGAAAAGCCCTATCCCCTTGGCATCTTTGTTCTTGTGAAACGTTTTTCTGAACCCGAAAAGTTTGCCTCCATACCGCTCCATGTCAATCCCGATCCCGTTGTCTTCAGCCGACAATACCACGCCTCCGTCTACCACCCAACTGCGAAAATGCACTGTGGAAGAGCGTTCCCGCGAGCGGTATTTGATCGCATTGGTCAGGAGGTTCTGCAGGATGCTGTCCAGATAAATGCGCGGATATTCGATATCGGGAGCGACCGTAAAATCCGTCGTGATCCTGATCCCGCTGGATTCAATATCCACGAACAGGATGTCTTTCACCTTTTGCAATCGATCGGAAAACGACAGCCTTTCCTTTTCCACGTTGAGGTCTTTCCGTATCTGTACCACTTCACTGAGATCGTTCAGCGTTTCCTCTATATGCAGGATCATTGCTTTGAACATGCCGACGTATAACGCCGGATCTTCTTCGTTGTCCGTTTCGCTCATGATATGCATCAGCGCTTTCATGTTGGCGATGGGCGCCCGCAGGTTATGTGAAGTGATATGCGCAAAGTCTTCCAGCTGCTTGTTCTGGTTCACCAGGTATTTATTCAGTGCAGAAAGCTGGTCGTTGGCCTTTCGCAGCTCCCGCTGCATCTTCTTGCTTTCTGTGATATTGCGGGTGAAGATGGAAATGCTCCCGTCCTGCATCGGCGCCAGCAGGAACTCATACCATTTATCCAGTTCCGGCAGGTAATTGAAGAAAGAAACGGGCGCCTGTTGCTGGATGCATTGCTGTACCCTGGCATGAAATGTAGATCCCACGAGCATCGGGAAAACCTCAAAAATATTCCGGCCGATCACCTTGCCGTGATCCACGATCTCCTGAGCCTTCCGGTTAATAAAGTTCACTCTGCCGTCTTTGTCCATTACCGCATAACCCATGTCAATGGTATCGAAGAAAAGCCGCATCAGTTCCGTATTGCGGGAAAGCTGATCGCGGATCTTGTATTGTTCGGTCACGTCCTGAATCACGCCATAGATACGCACAATACGTCCGTTACGATATTCCGGCCGGCCGATAGTGCGGGCCTGGATCACGTTGTTCCTGGCAGTGCTGAGCGTTATCTGGATATCATAAGCCTTACCTCTCGACATGCAAGCCGCCATGGCCTGTTCCATTTTCTTCCGCGAATCCCCAGTATAGAAGGAAAGCGCCTTTTCCACCGTCATAGCCGCATAGGGTGGCAGCTCATGAAGCTTATAGGTCTGCGCGCTCCATCGCATCTTGCCCGTGCCCATATCCAGCTCCCAGCCGCCTATCTTCCCGATCTCACCGGTCTGTAAGAGGAACTCCTGCGCTTTGGTATTCTCGATCTCCTGCCGCTTTTTCTCCGTGATATCATTCACCAGCGCCACTACCAGCTGATCCTTGTCCACCGGATCCTCCACCGGGAACATCGTAAGATCCAGGAAAAGCTCCCGTTCTACTTTCCCGCCGGGGACATCCAGTGTATATTCCAGTTTTTTCTCAATACGGACTACTTTACCTTCCTGCAATACCCGCAGGAAAAGCTCATTCAGCCCCAGCTGCTCTTCATTCAGGCCGGCACTGTCATACAACCGCCGCTGCGTTTGGTTCACCCGCCGGATGAATCCGTAATTATCAAACTGGATATAGCCTACGGGCAGGTTCTCCACAATGGTATGCAGGAGGCGTTCGCTTTTCTCAAGACTGAGCACCGCCAGTTTTTTCTCGGTGATCTCGCTGAGGATGAGGAACAGATAAGCGATCTCCCCTTCCTTGTCCAGCACGGGAAATCCGGTGGCTTCATAATAGAGTGGCTGGATGCGGGTTACGTTCTCTTCTTCCTGCTCCACGTACTTCAGGAGCATTTCCCGGCTTACCGGTATTTTCCGGTGCTTCACCTCTTCGAGGAGCGCGTGCAATCCGTTGCGGCGGTTGATGGGATCGGCAATAACGTTGTAGGGCTGATGCTGCAGGGCGGGATGCATCTCACCGAGGATATCCCGCTGTGCCTGGTTCATGTCTTTGCTCCAGCCTTCCGGTGTGAACTGATGGAGGCCGATGGGGAGGTTCTCCAGCACGCTCCGGAAAAACCGCTCATTTTCCTGCGCTTCCACCTCCAGTTGTATGTCGCGGATAGTCAGCAGTACGCTTTCTACGGTCCGGCTGGCGGAGAAGAGGGGGCTAAGACTGATACGCCAGTGCCGGGCGGGCTGTCCTGACACCCAAACAAATTCCGTACGCTCTCCGCGGAGGGCGCGTTGCCAGTGATGCTGAAATGTTTCGTCGCCGCTTCTCTGTTCAAGATCGAGGTGTCGGCGGTTCGCTGCAGTAAAAGCCTTATTGACAGATAACGGACGGAGGCGTGTATCAAATACCGCCGCCGGGTCCGGCAAAGCTTCCAATACCTGGTGCAGCAGGGCAATGTTCATGGAATCGTTCAATTTGGCATAGGCGATTGGATGGAAACAAAGGTACTCAATATATTATACAAATTCGTGCTATTAAACGGCAAATACGATTATCGTTGTTTTCAAAAAATTCACACAGGTATTCTTGTGGTCGGTTGCCTCCTTTTAAATATCTTTGGAGCAGGAAACAAATAATTCACTTTTTACGTTTAACTATTAAGCATAGGAGATTAAAAATCAAACAGCAGGATGAAAGTATTAATACTCATGGGCTCCGAGAGCGACAAACCGGTAATGCAGGAATCTCAAAATTATTTACAGTTCTTTGGTATCGAAAGCGATCTGATCGTGGCTTCCGCCCACAGGAATCCCGATAAGGTACGTGACCTGGTGGTAAATGCACAACCGCAGGGATATGGCGTGATCATTGCAGCAGCAGGTATGGCAGCAGCCCTGCCGGGCGTGGTATCCGCCTATACATCCCTCCCGGTGCTGGGCGTTCCCCTTGAAGGCGGATTGCCTGGTGGTGTGGACGCACTGTACTCCATCGTACAGATGCCCGCAGGCCTGCCGGTAGGTACTTTGGCTGTAGGCAAAGCAGGCGCCAGAAATGCGGCTGTGCTGGCAGCAAGGATATTCGCCTTAAGCGACAAAAAAACAGCAGAACGCGTAGAAGCGTTCAAACAGAACGGATACCGGATCTAGGCCGTTTCACCGGATGCGGCGGCTTTTCTTCCACATCCGGTTTTACAGCTTTCAGGTCCGAATGCAGACAACCATATAAATCGAACCGCACTTGACAGAATCGATCATTAACCTGGATAGCGTAAATCCCATCGAATTTTTTGGGGTGAACAATGGAAAACTGGACTTACTGAAAAAGAAGTTCCCCTTACTGAAGATCTTATCCCGCGGCACACAGCTGAAGCTGTCCGGCGCACCGGAAGAAGTGGCTAACGCCAGGGAAAAGATCGGCCAGATCGTGAGTTACCTCGAACGCAACGGCCACCTCAGTGAAAATTATTTCGAGCAGATCCTCGGCGAGGAAGAAGGATCCGGCATCGATCATTTCAAAGACCGCAATCCCAATGAAGTACTGGTGTTCGGCCCCAACGGACGCACAGTTCGTGCCAAAACCGCTAATCAGAAGAAGATGGTGGCACTGGCGGATAAGAACGACATCGTTTTTGCGATCGGTCCCGCCGGTACCGGTAAAACCTACACAGCCGTTGCTTTGGCCGTGAGAGCGCTTAAGAACAAGGCCGTGCGCAAGATCATCCTCACCCGTCCCGCTGTGGAAGCCGGTGAAAGCCTGGGTTTCCTCCCCGGTGACCTCAAGGAAAAGATCGATCCGTATCTGCGCCCTTTGTATGATGCGCTGGATGATATGATCCCCGCAGATAAGCTCAGCTATTTCATGACCAACCGCATCATCGAGATTGCCCCGCTGGCGTATATGCGTGGCCGTACGCTGGACAATGCGTTCATCCTCCTGGATGAAGCCCAGAACTCCACAGACCTGCAGATGAAGATGTTCCTTACCCGTATCGGTTCATCCGCGAAAGCGATCATTACCGGCGACCTTACACAGATCGACCTTCCCAAAAATCAGAAGAGCGGTCTTGGTAAAGCCACCCGTATCCTGCGGAATATCGATGGGATCGGATACCTTGAACTGGATGAGGAAGACGTAGTGCGCCACCGCCTGGTAAAGGCCATCATCAAGGCTTACGACGAAAACAAGGAGGATCACAATTAACAGTATCTTAACAGGCGTTGTTGTAAGTTGTGCAATTGAACGATTCCCGTTAATTTTGTTCATGCAATATCACTTTAACCTATAAACCTCATGAGTTATTTCAGGCGATTATTTTATATGTTGTGTATATCGGTCGTGCTTTTTTCAGGATGTAAAAAGAAACCCGATCCACAGGAGGTTGCCCTGCAATTCATGCACGCTATTCAGGAATCGAACTTTGAACGTGCCAAGGAATACGCTACAAAAGAATCTCAACAGGTTATACTGCTTTACTCCATTTTTGACGGCAAACGGAACGAGAACGAACGGGAGAAGATCAAAAATGCCCAGCTCAAAGTTGTAAATCATACGGAAGAAGGCGACAAAGCCACGGTAACCATCCTTAATTCATCTATCGACAAACGCGAAACACTGCAACTGGTCAAAGAAAGCGGTCAGTGGAAAATATCACTGACACTCGAAAGCATCCTTCCCACTTCCGTTATGCCCGGTGTGGACATGAATATGATGGCGCCACCGTCCATACCGCGGGCGCAAAAGGATTCTTTCCATGTACAGAAGGATTCCACCAGGATCCAATGATCGCTTAATTTTTTCCGCTATTTCCGGGTTTGTTCCTTAATTTTGCGCCTTTATTGGTTTTAAAGGTTTAAAAAGAAGTATTGTTTATGACGACAAATCCGTGGCATAGTGTTAGTCCTGGCGATAACGTACCCCACCTGGTAACCGGTATCATCGAAATACCGAAAGGTTCCCGCGCCAAATACGAATTGGATAAAGAAAGCGGTCTGCTGAAACTGGACAGGGTTTTGTATTCCTCTGTATATTATCCGGCCAACTATGGCTTTATTCCGAAAACATATTGTGATGATCATGACCCGTTGGATATCCTCATCCTTTCCCAGATCGACTGTGTGCCGCTGTGTATCATGGAGGCCAAGGTGATCGGGGTGATGCAGATGATCGACAGCGGAGAAGCGGACGACAAGATCATTGCCGTAGCAGCGCACGACATGAGCGTAAACTACATCAACGATATTTCAGAGTTGCCGCCGCATTTCATTGACGAGATGCGTCACTTCTTCGAAGAGTATAAGAAACTCGAGAACAAAACCGTGAAGGTGGAGGAATTCCAGAACAAGGCCAAGGCAGAGGAGATCATTATGGATGCATTCGCATTGTACGACAAGACTTTCCCACAGCAGTAATAAACGTATCAAAAAAGGCTCCTCGTCCCGGGGAGCCTTTTTAACTTTCAGAAGTACCTTTTAAGCAGGCGCAGTTTGTGTGTGCGCACACCGGTATCCGCATTTACGATACCCTGGTTATCGATCGGGTCTATCC
>OFTY01000269.1_pt1 | contig 48338 bp, 39 predicted proteins | sample 1775061 | NCBI WGS metagenome assembly OFTY01 (sample SAMN08195773, study PRJEB24354) | sludge metagenome | isolation source: sludge from phenol fed wastewater aerobic bioreactor B | place: India: Nagpur | collected 2016-09-16 | reverse complement strand
GCAACTTTGCAATAAGGGATGATTATTGTAATGACGGATCTTGTGCATACCGCCTGCTTGGGATTTATATTTAAGCTTGTCGTAAAAATCCCGTAACCAGCCGGCAGTGAGGTGCATTACTACCGTTTGATGTGGTAATCCATCTTTAGGGTAATTGATGATAGTAGCCAATTGATTTCTCGGTATCAAAAAATATCTCCCTTTTGAAAGGTGTAAGTGTTTTCAGCCTGCACAATTTTTGTTTCGCCGGAAATGAACCAGATAAGCATGTGGTGCTCGAACGTAATGTCCGATTTGAAGAATTTGTCCTGGTAGCAGGAAAGTTTGATATCCTCAGTGATATACTTTGCCTGGAAGTTCATATGCGAAATTTTAGATTGACCGCTTCAACTCCTATAATAGGAACACCTAAACAAAGGTAATCTATCTTTTATTGGTCAACTTTGTTTAAAAGGCCGATTTAAATGGAGTCTATAAATTGAAATGAATGCCGGTCATTTCTTCAGTGAGCTTCCACAAGTGTTTTGCAGATTCTTCATTCAATGAATATTGTTGCACGCCACTCTGATGCAATTTTGCTGTGGTTTGTACTGAAGCATCAGCAGATAGCAGCTCAGCGATGTCGCCATCTTCACAGTATACGCCACCGATGTGGTTCAGTGAGGGACTGGTTGCGGCAAATACCGATGTGGCAGCACCTTGCGGAATGTTTTTCAGTCCTGCCAGCACCTCGGGGCGTAGGTTACCATCATTATCCAGGAACCCCAATTGTTTCCACTGTTCCATATTTGCGTTTCTGCCAAGTTCTGTGCCTGCGATGGAACCTGGATGTACGGCAAAGGCCCTTACATTGAAATCTCTGGCACGGCTATCCAGTTCAAGGGTAAACAGGTTGCTGGCTGTTTTGGACTGGCCGTATGCTTGCAGTGTTTCATAGTCGTGGTTCTCGAAATTGGGATCTTCAAAATCAAAAGGGGCCATATGGTGCCCGAGCGATGAAACATTCACTACTCGTGCACCGTTTGCTTGCTTCAATGCGGGCCACAGTTTTGAAGTAAGATGGAACTGTCCTATATAATTTGTTGCCAGTTGTGATTCGATACCGCGTTCGTCACGCTGCAGAGGCACCCACATGATGCCTGCGTTATTGATCAGTATATGCAAAGGCCTGGAGGAAGCAAGGAATTTTTCAGCGAACATATCGATGGAAGCTGGTTTCATCATGTCCATTTCTTCGATCTCTATGTTCTGGATACCTTCCAGATTCTTCTTCGCCTTTTTTACATCCCTTGCAGGAACGATCACTGTTGCACCAGCCGATACGAGTGTTTTAGCAGTTTCTAATCCGATCCCTGTATTGCCGCCGGTAACGATGGCGATCTTTCCGGTAAGGTCTATGTCTTTGATGACATCTGAAGTGGTTGACCGGGCATTGAAGCCTGTGTGGAGTGGGTGCTGAAGCGCTCCCTGGTTGTTGTTTTGTACCATTTAATTTCGTTTTGTGGATACGAAAATAAAATGGGCTTCAGCACCAGGCTTTGTTTAAAAGACCTAATTTGCTTTGTTTACAGGACCAGGATTCAATACTTCTTTCATCCCATCCTCATATGTCGTCGGTATGAATTCAAAGGCTTTGCAAAATTTCTCACTATCGAAAAAATAATCCTGGTTGTTCTGGTATTGCATTTCAACCAGTTCCCGGATGGTCCTGTTAAACAGTCCTGCTACAGACAGAAGAAAAGAACCAAGTAATGTATACGATGCTTTAGTTCCTTTAATTGAAGCGGCCCGTGTTATAAATTCCTTACCCGTCCATCGCTGCGGGGAAGTTGGCAGATGCCATACCTGGCCATAAGCGCTGTCTGTATTGCCCAATATAGCCGTTGCCTTTGCCGCATCTGGCGTATAAGTAAAGGAATGTATCTTATGCACATTGGATTGCCAGCTGAGTTTTTTACCTTTCGAAACCGGATCCAATACCATAATATTCAGAATACCATTCTTTGCTCCCGGTCCGTAAAAATCAGCACTCCTGGCGATTAGCGCCTGCAATCCTTTTTGGGATATGGCATTCAGGATCGCTTCTATGACCTGCAACCGCACTTTGCCTTTTTTGGAGGGTGGATTCAGCGGGCTCTCCTCCGTCATATGCGGAATCGCATGCTTATCGTAGGTATATACATTGTCGAAGAAAACCAGTTTGACCCCATGTTTCAAACAGGCATTGATCACATTATTGATGATAGCCGGCCAGCTTCTTTGCCATACCCGGAGATCGTATTTCAAGCCAACGACGAGGTAGGCTATTGAGGCACCGGCAACAGCACGGTCTACCTGGTCAGCCAACAACAGATCTGCAGACAAAAGCTCATCGTCCCCATTTACCTGTTCGGGATTACGTGATACCAATCTCACACGATCTGTATATTGTTTTAGTTCTTTTGCCAGCAGCTTGCCAATGTCTCCACCAGCGCCCAGAATAACCTGTGTCATAATAATAGGTTGTTTTGTTTTCGATACAAAGCTATGGTATACAGGTACAAAATGATCGCAGGACCGTGTATGCAATAATTACTTAACTTAAATCAATAAAGCTTTTCTTATGCAGGATTAGGTTGGAGGCTTCTTTTTGATAAATTTTGCCATGAAGATAACCGGCTGGATTTCAGAAATGCCGCCCCAGGGATAATGAATTAAAAAAGATTTTTACAAAAACCGGCAAAAATGAAAACTCAGGAAAAGATAAAAGAGGTAACGTGTAAGCTTACAAGCTCCGAACTTAGGAAGAGAAAAGAAGAAGTGATCGACACTCTTAAAAAGAAAGTTTTATCCAAATCGGAACTTCCAAGTGGTTACAAGTACCAGTTCGATGGCAATGATGCTATCCTGGATGAACTTGTGACCTTTATTAAAACAGAGCGCCTGTGTTGCGATTTCTTTGATTTTAATTTGGATATCACCGGCGATGGCAGGGAAATTTGGCTGATGATTACAGGACCTGATGGTGCAAAAGATTTTATTGAAAAGGAGCTGGAATTATGAATTTTCTTTTAGGATATACCCCATTCCTATTTGTGTATGAATCAGTTTTACAGGAAAAGGCTTATCAACTTTGTTGCGGATATAATTAATATAAACATCAATGATATTGTTTTCCGTTTCAAAGTCGGCATCCCAGACATTGATAGCGATATCGGCTCTGGATACGGTACGGTTTTTATTTCTCAATAAGTATTCCAGCAACTTTAGCTCGCGTGCCGTTAAAGAAATCTCTTTCTCGTTTCTATACACCTGCATAGTTTCCAGGTTGAGGGAAAGATCAGCAGCCCGCAATATATTACCGGTTGGAAAGTGACGGTCGGTTGTGCGGCGAAGCAATACCCTTATTTTCATAATGAGTTCCCTGAACTCAAAGGGTTTTGGCAAATAGTCATCTGCACCGGCTTCATACCCCTCTACTTTATCATCAATTGATGTAAGTGCAGTGAGCAGCAGTACGGGCACTTGTTCATTCAGCAAACGGATGAGCCTGCAAAGCTCAAAGCCATTCATTCCTGGCAGGTTAACATCGAGGATAACCAGGTCAAAGGGGCGCACCTGGAACAGGTCCAGTGCTGTATCTGGTTGATAGGCTGTATGTACCTCGTAGTTGTTTTCCGTGAGTCCGAACTCTAATGTGTCAGCGATACGCCTTTCATCTTCCACCAATAATATGCTCGCATTTCTCATTATACTACAATTTACCAAGTTTAAATGAGGGTATAAAATCTTTGGGCTGACTCAATTGCATTTTAATAATGATCTAATATGAATTTAATTGATGTCTTATACTGCTTTGTATTTAAGATGGTCTTCTAATAGACTTCTAACATCACGTTAATGTAACTCCATTGTAGCGATAGTAGGTTTGTTCATGCTTGATAAAATAACGATCATCGGAAGCGGAAGTTGGGCAACTGCTTTGGTAAAGATATTTACAGAAAGCGGCGTCTCTGTATTATGGCATGTGCGGAATGAAGAAATGGCGGATTTGCTTAATTCCACTGGTCATAACCCGCGTTATCTGAGTTCAGTGGATCTTAACAGGTCCCTGATCTTTGCTACAACAAATACTGTTGAGGTTATCCGTGATTCGAAACTGGTGATCTTTGCCATGCCTTCAGCATACCTGAAGGGGACGGTCAAAAAATTTAATAAGAATTTGCTGAAAGGAATTCCTGTAGCAGTGTCTATCAAAAGTTTTGTTCCCGGCACCAGCAGCACTCCCAGCAATTTTATCAGGAAATATTTTCAAAGAGGCATGCATGATGTGATGGTTTTAGGTGGGCCATGCCATGCAGAAGAAATCGCTACAGAAAAATACACTTATCTTACTATAGCAGGCAATGATCCGGTGCTCGTGCAGCAGATCACTGACCGGTTGTCCTGCCCTTACATCAAGCCGGTGGCAAACACTGATCCCACAGGCCAGGAATACGCCTCAATTTTGAAAAATGTGATCGCTATTGCAACTGGTATTGCGGCAGGCTTGCTGTATGGAGATAACTTTCAATCGGTGCTTGTTTCCAACGCAATGCGCGAAGCGGCCGGGTTTATTGAGGCTGTTGCTCCCGGTTCGCCTGATTTTTACCGTTCTGCATATTTTGGCGATCTGCTGGCGACGGCATATTCTGATTTCAGCCGGAACAGGACGCTGGGCAAACTTATTGGGAGAGGACTTGCTGCCAGCAAAGCAATCCAGGCAATGGAAATGGTGGCAGAAGGATTTTATGCATCAAAGGAATTGGCACCTCTTTTAAAAAAGGTCAGGTTAAATACGCCCGTGTTGAATGCTGTTTACCGGATCCTTCATCAGCATGCGAATCCCTTTAATGAATTCAGGTTATTGAAAGAGCAATTGTTATGAATCAATTGCTACGGGCCGTATTTCTTATACAGTGCTGATGCTGTCTCTATTGAATTGCCTTCGGGCATGGTACTGAATTTTTCATGCTGCAACACCCATTGCCATTCCTGGCGGCGGATCTGGTTGTCAATAAAAGGCAAATCAGGTTGTGTCCCTTTATCAAGAGATTGCTGCAGATAGCGAAAGAAGGTTGCCCACCTGGGTTTATAAAAGCTGCGGATCAGTCCAGACCATTGCCTGCAGGAATAATCGTGCAGCGGACTGTTCTCGTCGCCCCAGGTAGTGATCAGATTACGGGCATTCTTTTCATATTGATCTTTTTCTGCTGTTGTGATTCCGTTGTTACGGGCCTGTTGCAACCAGCGCCCCAGTAAGAAATCTTCTCTCGTAGCAAGTAGCTTATCCATATCATCCATCAGCGACATGAATTGTCCGGCATAGCTGGTAAATTGCTGTTTATCCTTTTGCCGGAACGCTTGAACAGCTTTTTGTTGCAGGTCGAGGGCATGGTTAGCGAGTACCTGCCGTGTTATGTCAACCAGGTCATAGTTGAACCCATCATTATGCTCAAACTGAGGTGCAACTTCTACAAATAGCTTCCAGGCTTTCACAAGCTCATGCGGATCATAGTCGAGTGTGGTCCTTGCCCATTTATTGGATGAATCAAGTGTTGGCCTTGCGGTAATGATAGATTCAGGTCCTCCTTCTTCCAGCCCTCCCTGATAAACACTGGCTGCTAAAATAGACCAGGCCTGGTCAAGTTTCTTATTGTACGCTCCATAACGCTGCAGGATATAGTTCTTCAGCCACTGATGAATGCTGATAGGTTGATCCGTCCATATATTGTCCAGCATCAATTGATACAGCGCAGGGTTTTGTTCAATCGCTTCAGGCGTCAGACCGATTCCCGCCATTTTTCCGGAAGCAGGATCATGTAATGCGGAAGATGGGTCTTTTGCCGGATTGCTGATCCTTCCCCATAAACTGGTATTGCCGCCAAAATTGTGCAGCATGTTCCATATCCAGGGTTTGCCGTAATAAGCATTTGTTTTTTTCCATAAAGGAAAACTTTCGGAATACAGGTCGAGAACGATCATTCCATCATCGGGAACAGCATGCAGTAGTGCCTGCATTTGAGTTGGCTGCCAGTAAGACGAATTATAGTGAAACATCCAGCCCTGCATTACCCAGGTAGCTTTAGGATCAGCGGCCCGCATGGAAGCAAATATTTTTTTACTGATACTGCTCAGGTAAGTGGAATCTTTTGTAGGAGGCACGTTTTCATTAAAAGTATCTGCAGAATACAGGTGGTCAGTACCATAGATCTTTGTTTGCTCTGTAAGAAATATTTTGCCGATCTCATCAAATAATGAATCAGCCGGGTCAAGGATCAGCACATCGTCAAACCCCGAATGCCAGTTGGTCTTTTTGACTTTGGCAGATGGGAATTTTGAAGTGAAAGATGGTGGCACATGCCCGGTAAAAGCAGGAAGTACAGGTGTCATACCCATTGCGCGTTCGGCTTGCAATATCTTTTTCTGTAGTACCTCCCTTTTCTGCATCCAGTTAGCAGAAAGCGGGCCTCCCCATGCATCGAGGTTTCCCATCCAGAACCAGGCGAAGTAGGAGGGGCCGGGAAAGAAACTGTCTAATTGTGCTTGTGAGAAGCCCATATCGCGGTAAACTTTATTCCAAACGGCTTCTTCGCCAGTAAGCGCCAGCGGCATATTTATACCGTTCAGCGTCATCCAGTCTATCTCTTGCTGCCATCTTTCCCAATCCCACCAGGCCATTGAATAGTTAAATGTGCAATAGTTAAGATAATAACGGTATTTATAAGGAGATACCTTCCTGATCTTTTTTTTAACAGCAGGCAATATTTCCGGGAGGTTCATATTTACACCGTTCCAGGTAATCAGGCAATGACAGTATTCGCGCAGATAATGATTGAGTGCGGAACCAATGCTCACACCGTTATTGCCCCGCAGGACAACCTTTCCGTTTTTGCTTTCCAGTTCAAATACATCTTTGCCGTTATCTGCAGAAATATATTCAACAATGAATGAGGAAGCTTTTTCTTTTACAATGCGACGGACAAAATCATCAACTGACGGCTTATCCTCCCTGGGAGTGGATAGAGCAGTGAGTGAACTTAAAATGAATGATGCAATAAGAAGTAGCTTCATGATATTATCTCCTTTTTTTGTCGGTAGCTGCTCTTTCCTTTCTTTGTTTTATTTCTGCTGTGAGCCGGTCGATCATTGTTTTACAATCATAAAATTCTTTGTGTTTTGCACCTTCTCTGAACATCTTCATATAGTGATTGGTCTTTTCGGCAAGCAGATCTGTAAGTTGTTCGTTGCTCATCTTTCCGAATTCTTCCATGATATAATTTTAAAACCAGCACAGTAATGACTTTTTAAATGGAAGCGACTGCTTCCAGTTCAGGCGTGACAGAAGCAGAGGCTTTCCTGATAAAGTCATTCGCCCAGTACTCAATATCATAGTGTTTGATCTGTTCATACAATCTTTCCATACGCATATTCCTTTCTTCCGGTCTCATCAGCAGAGCCTGCAGCAATGTTTCCTTGAGTGATCTGAGGTCGTAGGGATTCGTTAAGAGAGCATAAGATAATTCCACGGAAGATCCGGCAAACTCCGAAAGGATCAGGACGCCTTTATCCTGCTGTGATTCCCCCTGCACAGCAATGAATTCTTTGGCCACAAGGTTCAATCCATCTCTTAGCGGAGTGATCCAGGCAATATCTGCTGCACCGTAATATACCAGGATGTCTTCAAAAGGAAAGGAACGGAAGAATATCCTGATCGGCGTCCAGTCGATATTGGCGTATTTGCCATTGATGCGCCCTACTGCTTGTTCCAGTTGCAGTTTGATGTCATCATATATTTTCATTCCTTCGGCAGCAGGCGGACAGATATTGACAAGCTCTACTTTGCCATGAAACTCCGGGTATTCTTCCAGGAAATGTTCAAACGCCAGTATCTTCTCCAAAGGTCCTTTCACATAATCGAGGCGCTCTGCGCTCAGGATCATTTTTTTTCCATTAAGTTGTTGTTTGAGTGTTTTGATCTTTTCCTGCATCAAACCATCCTGGAACAGTTGGTTGATATATTCTGTGTTTATTCCCACTGGCACAGCGCCAAGTGAAACCGTACGCTCGCCTGTTTCAATGGCTGGCGTCATGCTTGAAACACCAATTGCACTGCTGTAGGTCAGGAACCGGGGAGCGCAGTTGACTTTTGGATATGTAGTGATGGGGAATAGGCTGCTGGCCACATCCACAAAGTTCTCCACGTAACGGGGAATATGAAAACCTATGAAATCGCATTGCAGCAAACTGCCAATGATCTCCCTTCTCCAGGGAAGGATATTAAATGTATTGGCAGCAGGAAATGCCGTATGATGAAAGAACGCGATGGTGAGATCGGGCCGGAGTTGCCTTAAATAGCCAGGTACAAGCCACAGGTTGTAATCATGTATCCATACGATTGCTCCCTGGTCTGCCTGTTCTGCAGCCTTTTCTGCAAACCGGTGGTTGATTGCCTGAAAATGATCCCAGTGATTGTGATCGAAATGAACTTTATCAATAAAGGAAAAGATCATTGGCCAGAATGCCTCTTTCGAAAACGATTTATAGAAAATATTGACCTCTTCCTTTGTAAGGCCTACCCTTGCAGCCATCAGGTTGGGGTAGGTGGTTTTATCGATGTAGATATTACGAAGAGCTTCACCGGGTTGTTCAACTTCTTCCCAGGCGATCCAAAGCCCTGAGCGGCCTCCGGCGAAGAAACCCTGCAGTGTAGGCAGAATTCCATTGGGACTCTTTGGTGCAACCCGCTGCACATGACCGTTTATTTCTTTTTTTTCGTAGGGGAAACGGTGATACATCATGATTAACTGGGAACTGTTGGCTGCAGCATTTTCCATAGGCCTCACTTCTTCCAGTTCCAGGTCACTTACCAGGCCGGGAAAATGATGAAGGGCTTCCAGGATGCCGCCGGCCCCGGCCGCATTTGCGTGATACACACCTTCAATACCTGAAGTGGCTTCGATCAGTTTTTTTTCTGATCTGCCGACGACTACTCCTTTAAAGCTGCATTGATACATTGCCAGGTCGTTCAACGTATCACCGGCTACTAATACATCTTCCGGATTATAACGGAGATAGTTTACCAGTTTTTTCAGCGATGTGCCTTTGTTCACTCCATGCGGAAGCACATCCAGGAATTTACCTGCAGAGTGGACTACGTCACAGTTCAGTGTTGCAACGAGTTCCCTGACCTTTGCTACAGTTTCTTCACTTTGAACATAGAAAGAACTGCGGCGCTGCTGCGGCACTTCCTGATGCTGGATATCGTCTGATCCGGCAAGTGTCTCCATTATTTTCAAACTTCCCGGCCAGTTCTTTTCTATTTCTGATTGCAATGTCTCAACCGGCTCAAGTGTATGACCATTCACGATGGTCGCTCCTACATCACAAATAATATAGTCGGGATTAGGAATAATAGGATCATTCAGCAAAGGCATCACAGATTCAAGGCCCCGCCCTGTTACAAATACAAGCCGGGCATCCATATTTTGTCTTATCAAACGATAGAGTTGTTGCTTGTGAAGACTGGTCCCGCCAAGGAAGGTTCCATCAAGATCGGTAGCTAATAACATAATTTCTTATTTGGGTTTAATAAAGTCTTCCAACCGGCAAAGCTGGCAGATTAATAATGGAGCGAGGTTAACCTAAGATTAGAATTACATTAAAGCGTAGGTGATATAAATGGAATTGATTGATTATTAGTTAAATGCCCGTAAGACTACGGGCATTTTTCACTCATTCAAACCAAAAATGCGAATAAGAGTGATTCAACTTTAAACTGCAGGGCAGGATTTTAATACACCGGGCCATTGGCAAGAACGGCCCGGCCAGCATGATATAACTGATATATGAAAAAGGCATTAACCTCACATTAAAATTTTATTGGTTTTATCCAGGGATATTCCCGTAAAAACTGAAGAAGCCGGTTTAATGAATCTTTAATCTCCATTTAATTCCAACATAATCACACACTTTTATGTTTGCCATCGAAAGTTCACCTGTCAATTTATAATTCTATGGATACGATCTGGGAAGAAATTTTTTGGGGTAATACCGTGCAACAGTGGACTACGGCGGTAGGTATTTTCGCCCTGCTTGCCGTACTGGCCAAGTTATTAAAAACGTTTGCTTTCCGGCGTATCAAAAGATTTTCGGAAAGGACGACGTCCACGCTGGATGATCTTATCGTAAAGCTGCTGGGATCATCCGTTATGCCGATGCTTTATGTGCTGGCATTTTACATGGGTACGCGATATCTTCAATTCCCTGCTTCCGTTGAACGGATTATTCATGCTGTGGTTATCACTGCCACAACGTATTATGTTGTGCACGGTATTTCCGGTCTGTTTTCCTATCTCATCTCCAGGTTCACAAAGGGTGATGGAACGCAGGAGAAGCAGGCGAAGGGGATACTACTGATCGTAAAAGTTTTTTTGTGGTTGGGCGGAGTAGTATTCCTGCTTGATAATTTAGGTTACAATATCACTACGATCGTAACAGGTTTAGGTATTGGCGGTATTGCGATCGCGCTGGCGGCACAGGCGATCCTGGGCGATCTTTTCAGTTATCTCGTTATATTTTTTGATAAGCCTTTTGAAACCGGTGATTTTATCGTGGTTGGTGATAAGTCCGGTTCTGTTGAATATATAGGGATCAAAACAACCCGCTTAAGAACACCGGCAGGCGAACAGTTGATCATGTCCAACACAGATCTTACCAATTCGCGCGTACAGAATTACAAACGGATGGAACGAAGACGTGTTTTACTATCCATCGGGGTGGAATATGAAACAGGAGCAGAAAAACTGGAACGCATTCCTGCCATTATAAAAGAGATCATTGATGCGCAACCGGATGTGGTGTTTGACCGGACGCATTTTGCTGGTTTTGGCGATTTCAGCCTGAATTTCGAAATAGTATTCTATATTCTGACCGCAGATTACCTGAAGTATATGGATTGCCAGCATGCTTTCTGTATGCAATTATACCGCCGCTTCGATCAGGAGAAGATCGGGTTTGCTTATCCGACACAGAAACTTTTACTGGCCCGTGCCGGTGCATAGCTTTTGTTAAATATTCATAGCAAACGTTTTTTTGTTTAATTTTGCTGCGCCGAATAATGTACTTCAAAAAGATCATACTATCACTACTGGCGGTTCTGCTATGCTGGATCGTCCCCAATGCAATGCCTTCCGGCACTGTGTTGAAGAAGTATGAAAGCAATGATCACCTGCAAAATTCGACGAGTTTTTATCAGTTACTCAAAGATGATTCTCCTGCACATGGGTTATTAGCGGATGTAGGAAAGGAAAAGATACAGAACCGCCGCTCAAAATTCCGTGTGCCGTCCTCCTCCTCCCAGTTGGCGGCGAGGATAACGACGAGTAATTCTCCAAAGCCTTTTATCCGGATCTCAGAATCACTGCAAAACAGTGGAGATCATCTCCCTCCGCCTTTCTATTACGTTTTTCTCTTCCGGCTTACACTGTTCTGATCAATTCCCCTTCTGATCCCATTCAAAAGCCTATCCTGATTTTTTTACAGTATCAAACGATACCTGCTGTATGACTTTGTCGTTCAGCCCTGTATTGTATTAACCCACGTATTGCATTAAAAATTTTGCAGATGAAATTTATCGTCTTACTGGCTGTTGCCGGCAGCCTGCTTGTAACCGGCTGTTCCTCCGAAAAAAATAAGTCTCACACTTCGGTAGAACAGGAATTGCCGGTGCTACAGATTGATGCGCGGGATACGTTGTTGCGAAGGACTTATGTGGCGAATATCAACGCGTATCAGAATGTGGAGCTGCGTGCAAAAGTAGCCGGGTTCCTGGAGAAGATATTTGTTGATGAAGGACGGTTTGTAAAGAAAGGGGAGCCGCTTTTTGCACTCAATGATGCAGAATATAAAGTACAGTTGTCAGAGGCGTCTGCATTCCTTGCCAGCACAAAAGCTGAGGTGAAGATGGCAGAAGTTGAACTGGCAAGAGTGGAAGGGCTTGTGAAGAAAAATATCGTCACAAAATCAGAGCTCGATCTTGCACAGGCGAAGCTCAATGCAGCCCAGGCGAAAGTGCAGGAAGCAGTAGCACGTGAAGAGAAAGCAAATATCGGCCTCTCTCAAACACTGATACGTGCTCCATTCAGCGGCGTTATTGACCGCATTCCACATAAGATTGGCAGCCTCATCGAAGAAGGTACATTACTAACAACCCTGTCGGATGTGCATTCCATGCATGTATACTTTAAAGTGTCCGAGAACGAATATCTCCAGTTCATCAAGAATGGCGGCATGAAGGAAAATGCCGGCCAGCAGATAAAACTCCAGCTTTCCGACAGAACTGATTACCCTTATGCCGGCAAGATAGAAACGATGGATGGTGAAATTGAAAAAGAAACAGGCTCCATAGCATTCAGGGCCAGTTTTCCAAACCCCGATAAACTGCTGAAGCATGGCGCCAGCGGGAAGATCATCCTTAACTCTACAGTTGATGATGCGATCCTGATACCGCAGCGTTCTGTATTTGAGATCCAGGACAAGAACTATGTGTTTGTGCTGAATAATGAAAATAAGGTCAGCATGCGCAGTATCGAGCCTGATACAAGGCTGGAAGATCTTATCCTGGTCAAATCCGGTTTACAGGATGGAGACCGGATCGTTTATGAGGGGGTACAAAATATAAAGGAAGGTAATACCATTAAACCACGCCTGCTCTCATTTAATGCACTATTGAACATTTCTTCAAAATAGCTTTTAATTTTTTTCAATGCTTGAAAGGTTTATACGCCGGCCGGTGTTGTCACTGGTCATATCTATATTGATCGTATTGCTGGGAGCGCTAGCTTTATTCAGTCTTCCGATCACCCAGTTCCCAGATATCGTTCCTCCTTCAGTAGTAGTGACAGCCAACTATAACGGTGCAAATGCGGATGTTTGTGCAAAAGCTGTTGCCACTCCGCTTGAAAGGGCCATCAATGGTGTTCCCGGCATGACATATATGAACTCCGTCAGCAGTAATAACGGGGTCACGTTGGTGCAGGTATTCTTTGAGGTGGGGACAGATCCCGACCTGGCGGCAGTTAACGTGCAGAACCGTGTTACAACGGTGCTGGACGAATTGCCTGAAGAAGTGATCAAAGCCGGGGTGACTACAGAAAAGGAAGTGAACAGCATGCTGCTTTATCTCAATATCATGAGTACGGATTCAGCAGCCGATGAAGAATTCATTTACAACTTTACCGATATAAATGTATTGCAGGAACTGAAGCGTATTGATGGTGTCGGGTTCGTTGATATCATGGGTGCACGCGACTACTCCATGCGGGTATGGTTAAAACCCGACCGCTTGCTTTCTTACAATATTTCTACCGAAGAAATTATTAGCGGGCTGAGAGCGCAGAATATTGAAGCCGCACCTGGGGTAACTGGCGAGAACTCCGGGAAAGATCAACAAGCCAAGCAGTATGTGCTGAGGTATACAGGGAAATTCAATACTCCGCAGCAATATAAAGAGGTAGTTCTCCGCTCTAATAATGACGGTTCTGTGTTGCGGTTAAAAGATATCGCTGATGTTGAGTTTGGCACGGTCAGTTACGACATGGTTTCAAAGACCGATGGAAGACCTTCCGCTTCTATCATGATCAAGCAAAGACCGGGATCGAATGCGCAGGAAGTGATACAGACGATCAAGGAAAAGATGGAAGAGTTGAAGGTGACCAGTTTTCCGCCGGGGATGGTTTACAACTATGCGTATGATGTGTCACGGTTTCTTGATGCAAGCATTCATGAGGTGATACGGACACTGATCGAAGCATTCATCCTTGTATTTATCGTTGTATTTATTTTTCTTCAGGATTTCCGTTCAACGCTTATTCCTGCGCTTGCTGTGCCGGTCGCATTGATCGGAACGCTGGCCTTTATGCAATGGCTCGGTTTCTCGATCAATATGCTTACGCTTTTTGCACTGGTGCTGGCGATAGGTATTGTGGTCGATAATGCGATCGTAGTGGTTGAAGCCGTGCATGTAAAAATGACGGAAGAACATCTGCCGCCATTGGAGGCAACCATTGCAGCTATGAAAGAGATCGGCAGTGCGATAGTTGCTATCACGCTGGTGATGTCGGCCGTTTTTGTGCCGGTCGCTTTTCTATCCGGCCCCGTGGGTGTGTTTTACCGGCAGTTCTCTTTGACGCTGGCTATGGCAATTGTTATTTCGGGTATTAATGCATTGACCTTAACGCCGGCACTTTGTGCGCTGTTAATGAAGCCGCATCAACCCGGTAAAAAAAGGAAAAGCCTGCTTCAACGTTTTTACGGATCATTCAACCGGGTGTATGATAAAACGGAAAATAAATATGGAAAGGCTGTGCGATGGATCGCAGGTCGTAAAATTGCTACGCTGGCAATGCTTGCATTCTTCCTGGTGCTGACATGGGGTACATCCAGCCTGTTGCCTTCCGGATTTATTCCCGCGGAAGATCAGAGTATGATCTATGTAAACGTGACCACGCCTCCCGGCTCAACGGTGGAGCGGACTGAAGCAGTGCTTGACGAAGTGCAGCGTGCGATCATCAATGAAGAAAACATTGAAAACACCAGCACGCTTGCCGGTTACAGCTTGTTGAGCGATATCTCAGGTGCTTCTTACGGCATGGCAATGATCAACCTGAAGAGCTGGGATGAGCGTTCAGCATCTATCAATTCAATCATCAGCAAACTCAGGAGCAAAACAAATTATATATCCGATGCCAGCATTGAATTCTTTCTTCCCCCAACAGTTCCCGGCTTTGGGAATGCAGGAGGTTTTGAGCTGCGGCTTCTTAATAAAAACAGGGGAGATGATCTGAATGAAACAGCTAAAGTTTCAGAATCATTTCTTGCTGCATTGAATAAACATCCGGTGATCGAAGGCGCGTTCAGCAGCTTTGATCCCAACTTCCCGCAATATATGATACATATCGACCAGGAGATGGCTGCCAAGCAGGGAGTGACGATCGATAATGCAATGAGCACACTGCAAACCCTGTTGGGAAGTTATTATGCCACTAACTTCATCCGCTTTGGCCAGATGTACAAAGTGATGTTGCAGGCGCTGCCTGAATACCGTGCTACGCCAGAAGATGTACTGAGATTGTATGTAAAAAATAATAAGGGAGAAATGGTCCCGTTCTCCAATTTTATCAGGATGGAGAAAGTGTTCGGGCCTGAGCAGATCACACGGTACAATATGTACACTGCGGCGATGATAAATGGTGACGCGGCGCCGGGGTTCTCCAGTGGTGAAGCAATTGCAGCAATCCAGGAAGTTGCAGACAGTACACTTCCCAGAGGATATACATATGAATGGAGCGGTATGACGCGTGAACAGATCATATCCGGTAACCAGGCAGTTTACATCTTTATTATTTGCCTGCTCTTCGTTTATTTATTGCTGGCAGCACAATATGAAAGTTTCGGGCTTCCGATGGCAGTGATCCTTTCTTTGCCTGTTGGCATTGCAGGAGCTTTCGGCGTATTGCTGATGGCAGGCCTGGAAAATAATATCTATGCCCAGGTGGCGCTTATCATGCTCATCGGGTTGCTGGGAAAAAATGCGATACTGATCGTGGAAGTAGCTGTGCAGCGCCAGAGGCAGGGATATACCCCACTGGAAGCTGCAAAGGCCGGAGCCGTATCAAGGTTACGCCCGATCCTGATGACATCTTTCGCGTTTGTTGCCGGATTGATCCCGCTATGCATGGCAAGCGGTGCAGGTGCAATGGGGAACCGTTCTATCGGCACAGCGGCCGCAGGGGGAATGCTTGTCGGCACATTATTCGGCATTTTCCTCGTGCCGGGATTATACGTGTTATTCACACGAAAGAAAAAAAACAGTATCAAAAAAGAGGATGATATGCCTTCGGTTGCCACTAATCCTTCTATTTCCCATTCAAATCAACCATTCGAATGAACAAGAATAGCTATACTACCTATATACCCCGCATAAATTTTACCGCTGCAATCAGCGGCCTGCTGATCGGCTCCCTGCTTATTACATCATGCCAAACAATGAAGCCGCAGGCGATGCCAGTCGTCAAACCCTTGCCGGCACAATACCCGGGCACTGATGTGTCGCCTTTACCGGATTCGGTACTGTTATCATTCGATGAGTTCTTCAAAGACCGGAACCTGCTGGCATTTATTGATTCTGCTATGAAACATAATACCGACCTGCAGATTGCCTGGGAGCGCATCGTGAAAGCAGAAGCCCGGCTGATGGCACGAAAAGGTATGCTTGGCCCGAATGTGTCGGCGATAGTATCGGCAAGTGCAGACAAGTATGGTGATTATACCCTGAATGGTGTTGGTAATTTTGATACAAACCTTTCTCCGAATATCAACAAGGACCAGAAAATACCCGTCAGCCCAACCACCGATATGTTTGTGGGGCTGAAAAGTGATTGGGAGATCGATATCTGGGGGAAACTGAAAAACCTGCGTAAGGCAGCGTTGGCAGAAGCCCTGGCAACAAGGGAAGCGAGGCAATTCCTTGTCACCAATCTTGTGGCTCAGTTAACAGAAAAGTATTATGAACTGCTTTCTATTGATGCGGAACTTGGGATCATACAAAAGAATATCCATTTACAGGAACAGGCGCTGGAAATTGTCAGGGCGCAGAAAGAAGGAGGAAGAGCGAATGAGCTTGCTGTTCAGCAATTCGCTGCTCAGCTTACAAATACAAAAAGCATAGCTTATAACCTGCAACAGGAGCGAACTGCAACAGAAAATGAAATGAATGCCCTGGCCGGAAGTTATCCCCGCTATATCATAAGAGATACTGCACAGTTTGAAGTACCTGACAGCATTCCATTATTTATGGGAGTGCCGGCTGCATTGTTATCGAACCGCCCGGATATTCGCCAACAGGAATTGATGTTGCAGGCGGCCAGGGAAAATGTAAGTGCTGCAAGAAAATCATTCCTCCCATCGCTGGTGATCAGTCCATATATTGCTTTTAATGCATTTGCGCCAGGGCTCCTTTTTCGTCAGGGTTCAGGTGCATACGGTATTCTCGGAGGCATTACAGCACCGGTGTTTCAGCAAAAAAGACTGAAAGCAGATTATGTCATCGCCAATGCGGATAACCGTGAAGCGGTTCACCGCTATCAGCAAACACTCCTGGATGCATACAGTGAAGTGGTCACTACTATGTCGGCTGTCAAAAATCATCAGCAGTCCTATCGCTTAAAGAAGATTGAAGTTAACCAGTTGCAGGAAGCGGTAGCAACTTCACACGAGCTGTATATGTACGGTTATGCAAGTTACCTGGAGGTGATCACTGCTCAGAAAAACACACTGGAAGCAGAGTTGGAAATGATCAGGAAAAAGCGGGATATCTTTTTAGCAGTAGTTAATCTGTACCGTGCATTAGGCGGAGGGTGGGCTAAATAGTTTGACCAGCTGTCTCTGCCAATGGCAAATATCAGTATCCCCAGATCAACTGATTAGGCAATTCGTACCAGGATAAATGTCCTGTATATGCCAGGATCAGGAAAACTGTATCAATACAACCATGCACGAGAATGGTTAACCATATATTCCCGGTCCTTTTATAAATAATACCAAACAAGATGCCCCATAAAAATGTGATGGCCACGCCTGCAGGTCCTTCATACCCATGTGCAAATCCAAATAGTAGCCCGGCAATGATGAAGATGAGAGCGGTTTTGATCCTTGCCGGAGGTAGCAGCCGGGATAGCTGATCAAACATAAATCCCCTGAACAGGAGCTCTTCTCCAATTGCAGCGCTCAGCCACATGTATAAAAGATATTTTACAAACAGGGAAGTTTTGCCTTCCAGCATGCTGAAATAACTGTAATCCGGAGGGGTGTCAAATAATTTGTTTACCAGCGGCTGCACCAGCCAATCCATTATTACTTCAGCAGCCAATGCCAGGAGCAGGGCAGTGAGCAGGAATTTTCCGGGCTGCTGGATTTTCTTTATACCAAGCTTTGATAATGAACGGCCACTAAAAAAATAACCAGCTATGATAATAAGACAAATAGCAGGAATGTTATAGGGGAATTTGATAAACTTACCGTACATGAACAGGTAAGCTGCTGCTATAAAAATAAAAGCTGTTACCGCGTCTTTGAAGCGATAGGTTCTTGCCGGCTGCTCCATAACATATTTATTAGACCAGCAATAGTATTGATTACCTGATTGCTTCTAAGGTAACAATGCCATCAATTGAGGATCCCTTTGGATCAATTGAGGAGAACCGTTTTTGTAATGATTGAGATAAACCGGGATAGTTAAATAATTGCTTTCTCTCCCTTTGTATAAGGAACACAGCCTATATACTTGCCCGGAACAGGCATGTACCGTTTTGCTTTCGTGCATCCCGGTTCTGAAGTGAAATATCCGAGCAGGGTCAATTCTTTTATCATTCTGAAATAATGAACCGGTTCTTCTTCCTTTTTACTTTTCATGTATTGTTTCTGTTCATTGTCTATCTGCACCAGCAACTCGTGCCTTTGCTGCGGAGTGATCGCTGTAAATTCCTTTCCGAATGTTGATTTTGCCTGATCATTTATCTTCTGCATGCCTTCCCTGAAAATAGCCTGCTCCTTTTCATCATAACAATCATTTACCATCAATACCATAAACGATCCGACTTTTGCGGCTTTAGCTCCAGGTGTTTTTGTTTCAGGTAAAATGGTTTCAGCAATTTCGTCCAGGTAGGCTGAATCATTACTGTCCAGCCCTTTCTTGTCTGTTGTTTTGCATCCTGCCAAAAAACTATTGGCCACTACAAGGGAACCACCCAGCAAAAGGGATATATATTGAATAGCTTCTTTACGGGTCATGGCGAATGGTTTAAAGGTTTTTCTTTTTCATTTCATCAACGGCATGATTAACGGCCCTTGCCGTCAAGGCCATGTATAAGATAGAGGGACTTTGATTGCCCGTACTCGTCATGCAGGCGCCATCTGTAACAAATACATTCTTACAGTGATGCAATTGGTTCCATTCATTGAGCAGGGAAGTTTTGTGATCCTTTCCCATCCTGCATCCACCCATTTCATGAATATCGAGGCCGGGTGGTTGCTTGCTGTCATTGTGAAAAATATTCTTTCCTCCTGCTTTTTCGAGCATGGCCATGCTTTGGTCCAGGAAATCTTTTACCATTTTATCATCATTGTCATCATCACCAACCGATGTTACCAGTTGTGGGATGCCCCATTGATCGGTCTCGTCTTTGCTCAATCGTACATGATTGCTTTCTTTCGCTATTGTTTCTCCCTGTAAATACATGTACACTCCCCAGGGGCCGGGTTCTCCCATTTCATCTTTGTAACTGCCACCGATCGTTTCTTTCATGTCCTCTTCTTTGGGAGTGGAACGATAAGCTCCTGAAAAAGTGGTGAAACCGCCTACATAATCTGTATCCTGTTTATGCAGATTGCGGTAGTTGGCGATGATTGTTTCAGTTGGGTTCTTTCCCCAAAAATATTTGTCTTCAAACCCTTCTATATCTGCCGATGCGAATGCACGGTAATTATGGAACATCACATATTTGCCCAGCAATCCTGAATCATTCCCCAATCCATCAGGGAAACGGGATGAAGTGGAATGAAGCAATATAAGATTACTGTTTAATGCCGAAGCATTGACAAAAATGATCCGGGCGAAATATTCTGTTGCCTGTTTTGTATTGGTATCAATAATTCTTACGCCGGTAGCTTTGCCTTGCTTTTCATCATAGATGACTGAATGAACTACAGAGAATGGCCTGATGGTCAGATTACCAGTCCGCTCAGCCCAGGGCAGGGTAGAAGACACTGAACTGAAGTAACCACCAAAAGGGCAGCCGCGCATACACAGGTTCCTCGACTGGCACCTGGTCCTTCCCTGTTGCGTATGGATCTCTTTGGCTTCTGTTACGTGCGCCCAGCGCCCCTGTACAAGATAGCGGCCAAAATGCTCTTTGATGGTTTTCTGCATATGCTGTTCCACACAGTTCAAATCGAATGGAGGAAGGAATTCTCCATCAGGCATTGATTCCAACCCATCTTTATTGCCACATACGCCGATAAATTTCTCTACATGTGAATACCAGGGTGCGATATCATCATAACCTATGGGCCAGTTCATACCATATCCCAATCGTTCCGGTGCGGTGAATTCAAAAGGGCTCCAGCGTTGGCAGGCACGCCCCCATGTCAGGGATTTGCCGCCTACCTGGTATCCGCGGACCCAATTGAAGGGTTTCTCCTGTACATAGGGATGGTCATTATCTTTTATAAAAAAATGTGCCGTGTCTTCACCAAAACCAGCAGCCCGTGTAATCAGTGGATTGGCATCTATGAATTCCTTTGTCATCCTGTTGGCATGGGGGAATTCCCAGGGAGCTTTGTTGGCAGTAGGATAATCTTTATTATGCACCACATTCCTTCCGCGTTCCAGTACCAATGTTTTTAATCCTGCTTCGCATAATTCTTTTGCGGCCCATCCGCCACTGATGCCTGAGCCAATGACAATAGCATCAAAACTGTTTTGCTGTACACCTTTTGTATTAAGATTTGCTTTTAATGAATCGCCGGGCATGAGTTGAATTTTGAGGTGATTGGCATCTTTGAAGTTAGTTATTTCAGAAGATTCCATGAAAAAATCCCCGGCAAGCGGGGATTTTAATTGTATCAGCTCATAAGAATATTATTCTCTTCGGAGGCTTTTTACAGGATTTATAATCGCAGCCTTTATAGCCTGGAAGCTTACGGTTATCAGTGCAATAAATATGGAGATGGCGATGGCGATCAGAAATATCTCCCAGCCAATGCTGATGCGGTAGGTGTAATTCTGCAACCACTTGTTCATGGCAAACCAGGATAACGGTATGGCAAAAACAAAGGAGATCAATACAAGCTGTATGAAATCTTTTGCCAGCAGGGTTGTGATGCTGGTGACACTTGCACCCAATACCTTCCGGATACCTATTTCTTTGATCCGGAGTTGCATTACATAATATGATAAGCCAAACAAGCCAAAGCAAGCGAGTGCAGTGCCAATGATCGTAAAGATATTCATGGCTTTGCCAAGCCTGATCTCCGATTGATACAGTTTGTCATAATCCTCATCCAGGAAATGAAATTCGAAAGGGCGGTGAGCAACGAGTTCTTTCCATTTCGATTGCAAAAAAGAAATGGTCTGGGAAAGATGTTCGCCATTTAGCTTTACCAATAGTTCCCTTCCTCTCATTTCAGTGAATAATACAAAGGGTTTGATAGGAGAGTGCAGTGATTCAAAATTAAAATCTTTTACCACTCCTCTTACATAACCCTCGCGTGGGCCCATAGACATTTTTTGATTGATGGCCTCCTGCGGCGACCAGCCTAATTGTTTTGCAGCAGATTCATTTAATATGAAATGGTAAATGTTTTCATCCCAATTACCGATATGCGAAGCATCCTTAATATCCTGTTGTGTAAAGTCAGCGCCGGCGATCAGTTGTAAACCAACTGTCTTTACAAAATCCTCATCAACCGGGTTGGCTGTAACATTCATCTCGAGATTCCCGGGCATAGCGGGTGAACGCATATTATAGCCTCCGCCACCTTCAACCGGTGAACGAACGCATCTTGATACGCTAAGTACATTGGTATTTGTTTTAAATGCCTGCTTAATAACATCCAGGTTGGTCATCATTTTAGTATCAAGGGGAAGTACCAACACATGCTGACGGTCATACCCTAATTTTTTGTTCTGAATAAAATGGAGTTGCCGTTGGATAACAAAGGTTGAGATGATAAGGAAAACAGAAATACAGAATTGAAATACGATCAATGATTTTCTCAGCAATTGTCCTGAAGCAGTATTTTTAAAAGCTCCTTTCAAAACTTTTATTGGCTGGAACCTGGTGAACACAAATGCCGGATAAATACCTGCAGCAAAGCTAAGGATCAGGGCAACAGCAATGGAAAATGCAATAAAAGAAAACGAAAAAAGCTGGGATAACCCGAGCTCCTTATCAACAAGCCGGTTAAAGAGTGGTAACAATAATGCCGAGAGTATCAGGCTTAATACAACAGCGACCAGGCAAAGCAATACAGATTCATAAATGAATTGCCAGAATAACTGTTTTTTTTCTGCACCGATCAGTTTGCGCACTCCAACTTCTTTAGCTCTTTCAAGAGAACGGGCTGTGCTCAGGTTGATATAAGTGAAGCAGGCAATAATAAGTATTAAAAGAGCCACTGCTGCAAGTATGTAGATGTAGCTGATATTGCTGTTGGGCACAAAACTGTCGTATGGAGAATACAAATGTATTTTTTCAAAGGGTTCAAGGAATAAACTGATAATAACGCTTTTCCCTTCCATTTCCTTTTTCATGTAAGCAGAGATCTTTTCTTGCAGAAGCTGTAAGGAATTCTTGTCTTTCAACAGAAAGTATGTTACATAGTTGGCGTCACTGTAAGAGTTTTCGTATTCTTTTGAAAGACCAAGGGAGGAAAAGGAGGCAATAAAGTCAGTTTGTATTTGCGAGTTTGAAGGGCAATCCTGCATTACGCCGGAGATGCGGTATAAATTACTGTCATTACCAACATGCAATACTTTTCCGACAGGATTGTTGTTCCCGAAATATTTTTTTGAAGCCGATTCAGTAAGCACAATGCTGTATGGCATTGCAAGAGCATCATGTACATTCCCCTGCAATAGTTTAAAGGAGAAAATGTCAAAAAAAGTTGAATCAGCAAACATGACTTTTTTTTCATCGAAGAATTCATTCTCGTACTTAATGACCCGGTCATATTGTGCCATTTTCACTGCTGATTCTATCTCGGGAAAAAGCCTGGGAAAAACGGCTGCCACTCTTACACTGGAGAAAGCTCCTTTGGTTGATTCATTGCCTCCTTTAAAACTGTATTCCATCACAACGCGGGCAATGCGATCCCCTTTTTGCTGGAATTTATCAAAGCTTAGTTCATGCAGGATATATAAGGCAATCAGAAAGCAACAGGTTAAGCCGATAGCCAATCCTGTAATATTAATGGCGGAGAACAATTTCTTTTTTGCAAGGTTGCGCCATGCGGTTTTGAAATAGTTGCTGAACATATGGCAGTTCCTCCTGAGCCCTCTGGTGAAGAAGGGGTTTGGTTTGTGAATAATAGTCCGCAAAAATTTTCCGTAAAATGGTGCCAGTTGTGTAATTATTTGATTCCAAAAAGTTTGTGGATTTATTGTCTACGAAATTGTTCGGATTTGATACAATGCATGTACGCTTTCCGTACGCAGTTTTATGTTTAAGGCCCTGTCTTACCCTTCATATTGACTTTGTGTATGTGTTTACACTTAGCATCTTTTGTGTGCATGATGTAACACGCTTGAACTGGATTAAATCAAGGAGACATTCTTATATTTGTTTTAATCGTGTGAACGAATTGTGCCACTGCTATTCAACACTACCAGCCGAAACCACCAACAATGCCTATCCGCCACTGCTTATCCTTATTGTTAGCTATACTACTCTATGCAGGTTTACAGGCGCAGGCAGATACAGCTTCAACATCATTATCCATCAGCACCAAATACCTCGACCAGGTAAGTAGCAAGGCTGGCGAACTGGAACAAAAACTGGACAGGCAATCTGAGAAGGTCCTGTCGAAGTTTTTAAAAGCAGAGCAAAAGCTGCAACGCAAACTGGCCCGCAAAGATTCTGCTAAAGCCCAGCAGGTATTTGGCAGTGCGGGGCAACAGTATGCACAATTACAGGAGAAGCTGGCCAGGACCGACAAGCTTAAACAGTATATTCCTTCCCTTGACACCCTCAGCAGCTCCCTTAAGTTTTTACAGGCCAATCCCCGGCTGATGGCTATCACCAAAGAAGGCCCCGCCAAACTGAAAGAAGCGATGGCCAAAGTGAACGGCCTGCAAACCCAATTCCAAAAAGCGGAAGAGATCAAAAAGTTCCTGCGGGAAAGAAAAGAATACCTGAAAAATCAATTGAACAACCTTGGGCTGGGCAAACAATTAAAGCAATTGAACAAACAGGCTTATTATTACAGTGCGCAGGTAAATGAATACAAACAACTGCTGAAAGATCATAAGAAAGCGGAGCAAAAAGCGATCGAACTGTTGAGCCAGACCAAACTGTTCAAAGACTTCATGCGCAACAACAGCCAGCTGGCTTCCCTGTTCCGCCTTCCTGGCAGTAGTGCCGGCAACACAGGTGCAGCCAGCCTGGCAGGTTTGCAGACCCGGGCACAGGTGAACAACCTGGTGCAGCAACAGATTACGGCGGGCGGCCCGAACGCACAGGCACAGTTCAGCCAGAACATGCAAGAGGCGCAGGCGCAACTGAACCAACTGAAAGACAAGCTCAGCAAGTTGGGTGGCAGCGGCAGTGGGGATATGGACATGCCGGAAGGTTTTAAACCCAATGGACAGAAAACAAGAAATTTTTTGCAACGCATAGAATTGGGCGCGAATATCCAGTCACAGAAATCCAATGGTTATTTCCCGGTAACGAGTGATATCGGGTTGTCAGCAGGCTATAAGCTGAATGACAATAGTATCGTTGGCATTGGTGCCAGCTATAAAATGGGTTGGGGAGAGAATATCCGGAACATCCGGATTACGCATCAGGGGATTGGCCTGCGGTCGTTCATCGAATGGAAGCTGAAGGGTTCGTTCTGGCTGGCGGGTGGTTATGAGATGAACTACCGGAGTGGGTTCAGCCGGATTGCGGAGTTGAGGGATAGGAGCGGATGGCAGGAGAGCGGATTGATCGGTGTGAGCAAGGTATTGGACCTTCGGTCGAAGATATTAAAGAAGACGAAGCTGCAGTTGATGTGGGATATGTTGAGTTACCGGCAGGTGCCGAAGGCGAATGCAGTGGTGTTCAGGATTGGGTATAGTTTTTAAATACTTAAATAAGAGTCATGTTTTTGCCAAAACGCATTTATGTATTGAGCCTTTCATTTCTTATTGGTTTGATCTCAAATAATGTTATGGGGCAAACGGATATTAACAGGACAATTAATCTACCTAAGATCATGCCTGTGTCGCCGGAAGCTGCCTCGCTTGGTAAGTTCGGCCAGATACCTGTCAGCTATTATCGTGGTGTGCCCAATATATCGGTTCCTTTATTCCAGGTGAAAGAGGGGCAGATAGATTTACCTGTTCAGCTTAGCTATCATGCAGGTGGTATTAAGGTAGAAGAAATGGCTTCCACGGTAGGTCTTTCATGGGCCTTAAGTGCAGGGGGTGTTATTACCCGGACACAGAAAGGGCAGGATGATGAAATAGGCTATTTCAATAACTACAACCAGGTTAAACAATTTATTTTGGGAGGACTTACTCAGTCGGAACAAAATTCTTTTAAAGTAAACGTATACAACCAATACACAGATTCAGAACCGGATATTTTCTACTATAATTTTGGTGATGTTTCGGGAAAGTTCTTTTGTGCAGACGATGGAAAGCTGTACACCAGCCCAAGAACAGACCTCAAGATCACGTACAATAATTCCAACTTTACTATTGTTGATGGTAAAGGTGTTACATACAAATTTTCAACCCGCGAATTGACTACTACCGAACCGTATATCGGTGGAGGAAATAATGATCAATTTCAATCAAACACATCCTGGTATCTTACTCAGATTAAAGATCCTCTCGGGAACCAAATTGATCTCACTTACAATAATGTATATACATACTTCCGTACGAAGGCTATCACTACATTCAGCCGTGCTTTAACCGGAGCCGAATTCGGTTGCCAGGATAGTTTTAGTGATTCTTATAACCTTGTGAGTGTAGAACGCCCGACCATTAAAGAAATAAGTTTCTCGACCGGTAAAATCAGGTTTGATTATGAAGCCGTAAAACGGTTGGATGCACCCGACACTGCGATGAAGCAGATAACCTTGTTAAACTTAAACAATGATACTGTAAAATATTACAGACTTTATACAGGGTACTACACAACAAACAATGTTGGAGGATGTGAAGACGGTTATGGATACCGGCTACGCCTCGATAGCCTGAAAGAATTTGGTAAAAACGGCAAAAGCGCCAACCCATATAAGTTTACATACAATGCTGACGTTCTACCCTGCCGCCTTTCCAATGCCCAAGATCACTGGGGATATTATAACGCGAAGAATAATATTCAATTCGTTCGCTATCAGTATGGCGATAATGGTCCGTGGTATGGAGCTGACAGAGAGATTGATTCAGCAGCTGCAAAAACAGGCCTGTTAACCGTTATGACGTATCCAACTGGAGGTCGGACTGAATTTACTTACGAAGGAAACACGACCAGCTATTCTGTTCCTGCTGGTTTTGATCCTGATCATCCAGTAACGATAGCAGGGTTGGCGGGTAACAATAGTAATCATGGAGGGAATTATTTACTGACTTTTCAATCCACTTTTTCAGTCGCTTCCGGAGACCTCTCACCGTCCGGGTACGTATGGGCTACCGCCAGTTTGTCCAAATATATTGCAGACCCTAATGTTCTCAGCATTATCACCATTACAGTTACAGGCAGCAACGGATATAATAAAATAATACCGGCAACCCATATTGTGAGTTTGCACTTTATTTAAGCAAGATTCCCTACAATCCTCTTACTTACTACAATAAAGCTTACGGAGGGATCAGGATAGGGCAAATTAAAGATTATGACTTTGACAATCACTTGGCTGATGTAAAAACGTATAAATATAATTCGTTCGATATAGCCGGAATACCTACTACAATTTCATCAGGGGAATATGCCGGGAACCCGGATAATCTTTATTACTCTTATACAAAAATGAATTGCCCGCCGCCTGGAACTGCGGGCAGTTGCTGCTCATATAAAATATATAATTCAATATCCAATTATCCATTACTTTATTCCAACGGTAGCCCGGTTGGTTATAAAAATGTTACCGTGTTTTTTGGTCCTAATGGATCAGGTGGGAAACAGGAATATACTTATACCTCCTATTCTGATTACCCGGATCAGGCAAGCTATAATGCTCCATTCTTTTTTGCGAGTGAATATGACTGGAAAAAAGGGTTATTGCTAAAATCGACAGATTATAAAAACCAAAGCAACAGCTATTTACCAGTTAAGCGGGTTATCAATGAATATGACTTTCATTCATCTGATACTACAAAAAGAATATCCCGCGGTGTTGTGCTCGGTAAGTTATATGATAATAATATGGGTGATAGTTTATCTATCCTGTACCAATTGCAAGTAGCTTCTTACGACGTACTGGCTGAAGCATTTAACCTTTCCCGTGATACGACCATTACTTATGACGCTATTGCGGGAACGCCCATCCTCCAGGTGACTAACACATATAATTTTAGCCCTAAAAATTTTCAATTAAAGCGGAAACAAAGTAAAGACAGCAAGGGTGACCAACTTGCTCAAAACTTTAAATACTCACTCGATTATGGGGCCACAAATGTTAATAACAACAGTGGCCTATCTATCTGGAATTTGCAAAACAAGAATATTATTTCTGCTCCGATAGAAAGCCTTGTTACAAAGATCAAAGGAAGTACGGAATATATTTTATATGGCAACATTAATGCTTACCGGAACGATTTACCTTTGATAAATACTATTTATTCCCTGGAAGAGAAAGGCACCACTCCACTCAGCAGTTATCAATATTCTTCGGTCGATGGGAGCAATAATTTTATACTCTTCAACTCCTATAAACCATATGTTGTTCAAAGCAGGTATACTTCAAAAGGCAAATTTTCCGAATTAAGAAAGAATGACGATCATAAAATTGTTTACTTATGGGATTATAACGGAGAGTTGGCTGTTGCGTCTGTAACAGGTGCAGATAGTGCATCGGTTGCTTATTCTTCCTTTGAAGCAGACGGGAAGGGCAACTGGTCTTATGCCGGTGTTCCTGCGAGTGATCCCACATCTCCTACGGGAACCAAATATTATAGTTTAGGTTCAGGCGCTATTACAAAATCCGGTCTTCTTACCGGTAGCGATTATATTGTTACTTATTGGCGTAAAGATGGTTCGGGTTCTCCTTTAGTAAATGGAGCTACTGGTACAGTAGTCGTAGCAAAAAATGGCTGGACCCTTTTCAGACACCAGTTATCAGGCATTACATCTGTAACGGTAAATGGTTCAGGATATATTGATGAATTAAGGCTTCATCCTGCCACTGCAGACATGCTGACTAATACCTATAATCCATTGATAGGTGTCAGCAGTAGCTGCGATGCTTCAAACCGGATCAATTATTATGAATACGATGCATTAGGCAGGCTTAGCCTTATTAAGGATCAGGATAAGAATATTCTGAAAAAGTTCTGTTACAATTTTCAAGGCCAGCAGGAGGACTGTTCAAACTGATTTTTAAGAGCAACTTATTATATATGTCAAAGACCAGGAAACTTTTTATTAAAAGTATAGTATTAGGAGTACTGATAAATTATACCGGTATTGCCTTGGGCCAGCTATCTAATAAGCCATCCACTTCTGTCGTTCAAACTCCAGCTCCAACAGGTACGGTGGCCACTCGTCCTGGGGATTATTCGGGTACGGTCCCACTGAATTATGTCCGTACCTGGGATGCCGCTGGTCCTTACCAGAACTCTACAGATCTTATTAATGCCGGCTATCAGCACGCGAAACAAACCACCCAATACGTGGATGGCCTTGGCCGGCCATTGCAAACAGTGGTAAAGCAGATAAGTCCTGGTTTACACGACCTGGTAACACCAATGGTATATGATGAGTTTGGCAGGGAAACATTTAAATATCTGCCGTATGTACAATCGTCAGTCAATAACAATACAGGTACATTTAAGACGAATGCTTTCAACGAACAAAATAGTTTCTATACAGGAAATAGCCAGTATGCCGGGGAGCAGGCTTTTTACAACCGGACGGAATTTGAGGCTTCACCGCTAAATCGTCCATTGAAAGTGTTTGCTGCTGGCAATAGCTGGGCTGGCTCTTATAATCTATCTAATCCCAGTAGTGAAAAAGCAATTAAAACGGAATACAGGGTTAACACGCTGGATGATGCCGTGAAAATCTGGAGTATTAACAGCAATGCCCTGAGTTATGATGTAACAGAAGATGCATCAACGAATATACCTACTGCTGAAACCAACCCCTATCCGGCCGGAGAATTATATAAAACTGTAACGTTGGATGAACAAGGCAATGCCGTTGTCGAATATAAGGATAAACAAGGCCTGGTCCTTTTGAAAAAGGTACAATCCGGAACTGTTGCCAGCGATTATAGTGGTTATACAGGGTTTCTATGTACATACTATATATATGATGATCTCAACCAGTTACGGTTTGTTATCCCTCCTAAAGCAGTGATGGCGATTCAACCGGGCTGGTCGCTTACCTCGGATATTGTAAAGGAGCTTTGCTTCCGTTATGAATTCGATGAGCGTGGCCGTATGATCGCCAAAAAAGTGCCTGGGGCGGGATGGGTATACATGGTGTACGATGTACGGGACCGGTTGGTATTTACGCAGGATGCTAATATGCGCCTCAATAACCAGTGGCTTGCCACTTTATATGATGGCTTGAACCGTCCTGTAATGACTGGTATGGTGGTATATTCCGGGGGAAATCCTGCTACATTGCAAACATCTGTGAATACGCAAACCCAAACGCCATCCAGCCCTAATACTTCTACTCCTGTCAATCTTTATCTCAGTGCATCAGGAACTACAGGTGTATATCAAGCTCTTCAATCTATTACACTGCAACCGGATTTTGAAACAACTACTGGTGGAGAGTTTACAGCAGAGATCATTTCCGGTACCAGTGGCCCTGATGGTGAAACGACTGTAATAGATGGTATAGCAGTGAACAAAAATCCTATACCGGCTGGTGCGAGCTTTGTTGCGCTTACAAAAACGTATTATGACAATTACGAGTGGACCTCGAATACCTATACAACGGCATACAACAGCAATCTGGACGATTTTGGTAACCTGCACGCTGAAACACTTCCTTCTCAGGCTTCTTCACAAGTAAAAGGCCTTACTACAGGCACCCAGGTTCGTGTAATTGAAAACCCTTCTACTTTATCAGCAGGCCCCTGGCTTGCTTCGGTCAGCTTCTATGATGACAAAGCAAGATTAGTGCAGATACAGTCAGACATTTATGAAGGAGGAAAGGATATTGTCACCAACCGATGCGACTTTAGCGGTAAGGTGCTCACCACTTACCAGGTGCGCAATTTGCCCGGAGTAGAAGAGTTGCGTGTGAAAACCAACATGAAGTATGATTATGCGGGTCGTTTGCTGGAGACCTGGAAAACCGTGAATGATCAATCATCAACTTCTACCCTGATTGCCAAAAACGAATACGATGAACTTGGGCAATTGATCACCAAAAAGCTCGGCCGTAAACGGGACAATACAGGTGCATACACTAACGATCCAATTGAAACGCTCGATCATGCCTATAATATTCGTGGCTGGTTAAAAGGTATTAATAAAACCTATACCAATTCAACCACGCAGTTTGACAACACCCGCTGGTTTGGTATGGAGTTGAACTATGACTGGGGTTTTGCCAGCAACCAGTACAATGGCAATATTGCGGGTGTAAAATGGCGCAGCCGTGGTGATGATCAGAAGCGTGCATTCGGATTTAGCTATGATCAGGTCAATCGCTTTATGGAAGCAGATTTCAGCCAATATAATGGTTCTGCTTATGCAGATGATAATATCGTGAAATTTGACGTACGCATGGGTGATGGTACAGCAGGTTCTGCCTATGATGAGAACGGCAATATTAAGCGCATGCAACAATGGGGTTTGAAATTAGGCAGCAGTGAGATGATTGATGATCTGACGTACACTTATTTTTCTAATTCCAATAAATTAGGTGCTGTAAGTGAGACCAACGCTGTTGAACATAAGCTAGGCGATTTCACGGACCTGAATACAAGCGGCAATGACTATGGCTATGATAAGAACGGCAACCTGGTAACTGATCTGAATAAACGCATCAAGGGAAGCGGAACTACAGGTTTGGATGTGACCAGCGGTGGCGCCATCCAGTATAACCACCTGAACCTGCCCTGGCAGATAGCAGTGAAAAAAGATGATAACACCACGGACAAGGGAACGATCAGCTATATCTATGATGCTGCTGGAAACAAGCTGCAAAAAAAGACGGTTGAAAATAATGTAGATGTACAGTATAATGGAGGTCCGGTAAATACCAATATTACAACGATTACTTATTATCTCGGTGGTGCTATTTATGAGAGCAAGACTTATGATGATGAGACGGTGAATGCTGCAATGGGATATGCCCGTAAGTTGCAATTCATGGGCCATGAAGAGGGGCGGGTACGGCCTTTGTATGATAACAACAATGATCCCACAGCGATCACGGGGTTTGTATATGATTTCATGGTGAAGGATCATTTAGGCAACGTGCGAATGGTGTTGACAGATGAGGCGAAAGCGGATGCTTATCCTGCGGCTACCATGGAAACAGCGCAGGCTGCTACAGAAAATATTTTTTACAGCAATCTTGACGCTACCCGCTCGGATAAACCTTCAGGATATCCCAGTGATCCTACTACTGATCCTAACGATAAAGCAGCAAAAGCGCGGGGGGATGGCAATAAGATCGGTCCAGCAATCTTGCTGAAAGTAATGGCAGGAGACAAGATCAACCTGAGGGTGAACAGTTGGTGGAGCAGTGGTAGCAGCCCTGTCAACAGTCCAAACCCGCTGGCAGAAGTGGCATCAGCCCTGGCCGGCAGTATTGGTGGCCTGGCTGGCGGTAAATATACCAGTACTCAATTAGCCAGCAGTGGCCTTCCACTGAGTGCAGCGGATGCATTCATGAACAATCAGGGCTATACAAGCGGCAAGCCTAAAGCTTATATCAACTGCATATTGCTGGATGAGCAGTTCAAAGCGGTGATTACCAATGATGGAAAGAATAGCTGGACAGAGCAGGTGGCAGGAAGTGGAGTATGGGAAGATCATCATATAACAGATTGGGAGTTGACGAAGAGCGGATATTTGTACATTTACACGAGTAATGTGACGGAGAATATAGATGTGTTCTTTGATAATTTGCAGGTGACGCACATAAGGGGACCTCTTTTAGAAGAAACGCATTATTATCCGTTTGGGTTGACAATGGCGGGGATATCGAGTAAGGCGTTGGAGTTCGGAAGTCCTGAGAATAAATATAAGTTCAATGGAAAGGAGCTAAATAATAAAGAGTTCAGTGATGATGTAGGGTTGGAGACATACGACTTCGGTGCAAGAAATTATGATCCGCAGATAGGCAGATGGCATACCATTGATCCATTGAGTGAGAAGATGAGGAGGTTCTCCCCTTACAATTATGCGTTTGATAATCCGATCAGATTTATTGATCCCGACGGCATGGCTCCTTCGGATGTAATTATAAAGGGCAAGGAAAAACTGGCAGCTTTTAATGAGCTACAAGCTTCGGTAAAAGGGAAACTTACGCTATTCAAAGCTTCAGATGGGAAAGTCACTTATAGGCAGGTTGATGGTAGTAAATTGTCAAAAGATGCTAAAAAGTTGATGGCGGCTATTGATGATAAAAGTGTTACTGTTAATGTTAATGCAGAAAACACTACTACAACAAAATCTGGCAATTTGTATATTGGTGGCGCTTTTTCAGGAAATACGGTCACGCAAAATACTTCTGGAAACACAGTTGTTGCCGAACAAGAAGTTAACCCAACCGTATTAAATACAGTGAGTACTACACATGGTAAACCCGGCGCTGATATGTTGCATGAGGTTACAGAAGCCTATGAAGGAGCATTGATTTCTCAGAAAAGCGGAGTTTCATCTCCCGCTTCAAATGTAACAGGAACTGTATATCCTACTGCTCATAATAAGGCGACAAACCAGTCTGGTACAATTTACGAAACGGTTTACAATGCTCTCGGCATCATTCTAAATGTGTTGCCTACGGGAGGTTATCCTCCAGGTGCAGCGAGTGCTGAATGGCATGTTAATGATAAAAAAGGTAATAAAGTTATAATCCAAAAAATCCCATAATGAAAATAATAGCGGCCGTACTGATATTAATTTTATTGAGTGCATGTGCAAATTCAAAAATTTCGGGTAATATACCCCAAAATGACTCTTTATATTCAATAAAAGCAATCGATTCAGTAAATAATTGGTACATGATATATGCTAAAAGAGGTGATAGTGTTTATAAGATTGTGGTAAAAAAAGAAAATTATCAGAACTATGATTGTCAGCAAACAATTAAAATTGGGCGATCTTATAAACTTGAGTTGCATTCCAGAAAAAACGCAGTGTTAGAAATAAACGGAATTAAGATTAATCCAGTAAATCCTCTTGATGTTCAGTGTTACACGTATGACGAAAATACTAATATTTGTATTGAACCAAAGAAAGGTATATACGATCTGTATCATACAAATAATATAAGGGGGTTATGCTTTATAGAGTAAACCTAGCAATAATCGAGAGTTATGAGTTGCCTTTGACTACATTTATGTAATACTTGTTTTAGTAACCATTTTGTATTTCCCAAACGTTTAATGTGACTATCGATAATGGGCTGGTGAACAGTATTTTAATCTTGTATTTTACAAGGAATTGAGCCATAGAAGGTATTAATTTCTATTCCAAGGCTAAGGGGCGGCATTTAATCATAGGTATAGTATTGAAATGTCAATAATAAACTCAGCCGGGTCTTCTTTATTATAGATCACTTTGACTGTTTGCCCCGCTTTGTAGTGATTATGAGCAAAAGAAGAAGGCTTTCCTGTGATCCATACCTGATCTGCTGTCAAAAACCGGATAACTGGATAGTTTGCATTAAAAAGCGACCCGAGACCATCCCTTTCAGTGACTGTAACTCTATCATCCCCATTTTGCAGATCAAATACGATGCCTTCCGCTGCAACACCAGCTTCTTTTAATTTCCTGTTTTTTTTAGAAATACTTGTGCCAATTGCTAATGCAATTCCTCCGCCAACCAGGGGGCCAAGAAAGCTTACTAAATCGTTGTAGATAGACATTCTGAAAAGGCATCAAGATAATCAAAACCCCAATTCCTCCGCCGGATCCCAAAACAATTTCTCAAAATCAACCACCTTATCATTCTTCACTTTCACTCCTTCCTTCTTCAGCAACTGCTCCATTTTATCCCCACCAAAATGATGCTTGCCACTCAATATTCCCAGCCGGTTCACCACCCGGTGAGCCGGCACTTTTGGTTTCACTTTTCCCGCACTGTTCATTGCCCAACCCACCATTCTTGCTGATAATTTTGTTCCCAGGCAATTCGCGATCGCCCCATAAGAAGTTACCCTCCCTTTCGGTACCTGCCTCGCCACCTCAAACACCAGTTCAAAAAAACTCTCTTCCCGCTTGCCCGAAGGTTTTACTGTTTTGAGCCTGGTACTCGCCTTCTTTTTAGTAGCCATAATAAAGTTTTATGCTTGATTTGTAATGCTGCTCAAGATGCTTTTTGCGGATAAAGGCATCTACCTACTCCTGACTTTAGACTCAAGACTCCAGACTCTTTCCCTTCCCCTCCCTCTCCTTCAACAACTCCGACCTCCTCGGCTCCGGCACATTCTCATACTCATACGGACAATGCTTGCAGCCATTTCCACAACAATATCCACGGTCAAGGTGATATTTAGCAGTGAGCACTACTAATCCCTGCTCGTTGATATAATAATGCACCCCTTCAACCCACTGTTGCATCTTTCAGGATTTGCTTTAACTCCTCATCCTTTTCCTTACCAGGCAAAATAGCAGGTAAAGAAAAACTGAGATAATGAATACGATTACTGCCTGCAATATCAAGCGACTCATAATGTGTTTGGATCTTCAAATCCTCAGTCAATGAAGGTTGCTGATACAGGTTGCTATAATCTGTATGCGTGGTGCAGCCATACATGTCGATCACCAGCTTGGTAAACTGGTACAATTCAGGGCTGTCCGTTTTTAAATGAATACGCCCACCCGGCATCAGTATCTGCTGGTACAATCGCAAAAATTTAGGATGAGTCAGGCGCTTTTTCACTTTCGACCAGCGCAGTTGCGGATCAGGAAAAGTGATCCAGATCTCCTGCACTTCGCCTGGTGCGAAATATTCATTTACCTGGTCGATCTGCGTGCGCAAGAAAGCCACATTGGTGAGATTATTTTGCAGGGCCTTTTTTGCACCCACCCAAATGCGGTTTCCTTTCAGGTCAACACCAATAAAATTCCTTTGAGGATATAAAAGGCCGAGGCCAACGGCATATTCCCCTTTGCCGCAGGCCAGCTCCAGCGTGATGCCATGCGTGTTGTTGAAAACAGTATCCCATTTGCCGGCGATTCCTTCAGGGAATTGCAGCACATTGGAGAAGCTTTTCAATTCTTCAAAACGAACGAGTTTTTTTTGTCCCATGAGCCGTCAAAGGTACGACAGCTTATGTATCCTTAAAACTTCACTAATAATCCTGCTCCAAGCATGGATTTGAGCTGCATCCGGGCACCGGTTTTGGTGGGACCGAATAAACGTACATCATCATCGTAGATCATGTCGAGGCTGTAAGTGAGGGATAATATTTTGTTCAGTTTTACATTCAGCGCGTTGGTTAAATAAAGATCCACATTCTTGGCTTTGCCTTTGTAATTGGAGAAAAGATCAAGACGGCCTTTATATGTCAGGATTTTATTGAAGTCTTTGAAGTAATTGACAGAGGCAAAAGCACCGATCTCATTACGGGAATGCTTGCCAGGCTCCACGCCATATTCACCACGGTTGGCAAGCGTGTCGTCCATTACAATCGTCCAGCGTACAGTAATAGGAGAAATGAATATCGACAGGTTCTCATTGGGTTTATAATCAAAACCGGGGCTAAACAGCACATAAGCGGGTGAAAGGAGGGTAGAGGCAAATGTCCTGGTCGTTTCCGTGTAAGTGTAACCATCAAATAATTGGGAGCGGAAATTGAAAAGCATGGAGGCATTCCATTTTGGTCCCAGGGCATAACCGTATTTGGAAAGGATATCGATACGGTCGTCATTCTTGCGGGAACCAAGGGTGGTGGTATTTACATAAGCAAGGTTGAAATCGAGCGTATTATCCCAACTGTGCTTCCCCTTTTTATAAAATGCAAATAAGTTAAGAACAGAATTAACGGATAAAGAGAAGTCGTCACCACCGGCAGCCCAATTGCTCAGCGAGCCCTGTCCAATATTCAGGCCGTACTGCCCACCTTTTTTCCAAACTTTCTGTGTTGTGTCGGCCGGGTCTTTGGCAATAGATCTTTCTGAATCTGATTTCAGGCCTTTAACTGTCTGATCCTGTGCAATAGCATACGACGACACATAACAAATCATCAAGAGGGTAAGTATTTTTCTCATAAATAGGTTTTGGACAAAAATAAAGCACCTCGCGCAATTACCATTACCAGTAATGATTCAATTCCCACGATCATGGTTTCCCACTAAGACAACGGAGAGCACAAAGAAAAAATCATTGTCCCGGGAAGCTTTCATATCCCAACTTACAGGGATAGTAAAAAAACAAGGCAAAACATTTCTTTGTGCTCTCCGTTGTCTTAGTGGGAAACCATTCAAACGGAACCAATATTCATTGACCGGGTGTCTTAAAATAACCCGACACGGGTTTTACGAAAATAGCCCCTCCAATTTTCCCGGAGATAAAACTGCTAAAACGGGATAGCCCGGTACAATACTCCCAAAAGCGCAAATGAGCATCCGGGAAGACGCTCATTTTGCCTAGACTATTCTAAACAACTAAAAAAAAGCCTGTAAGGGAACTTACAGGCAAACAATCACAATCACATGAGAAAAATCGCTGTAGGGGGAGGAGTCGAACCTCCACGAGGCAGTTAGCTGTAGCACAAAGAGTTTAGTGGTCAATCCTGGTCGGCCTGACGGTCGGCTCTATGCTATGTTTATCCTGTTATCCCCACCCCCGAGACGAGAGGGCATGTCTGCCAAAAATTTCATCACCCCACAGTATGAATAGCGGTCAGAAAGCAGGAACTTCAGGGCTCCGGCCATTCTGCTGCCTTGTTAAGAACTTGATAGAACAAAATTAAGGGAACAGGGGTTTGGTTCAAAGATTTTCAAGAAATATTTTGAAAATATAGATTTTTTTCAAATATTTGAAGATATAACCTTAAAACGTCAAAATTAGTATTCAAAAATGAGTGCCAAATTAAATCTTGACAAACTCGATCTGGACATCATTCATCACATGATGGAGAATGCTGAAATCTCTTATGCCGATTTAGGCAAAAAGCTTTTTGTTTCAGGAGGAACGATCCATGTCCGTATCAAAAAACTGCAGGAAGCGAAAGTAGTAAAAGGTACAAAACTTTCTGCAGATCTGAAACTGCTCGGTTATGATGTGATTGCCTTCATCGGCATTTACCTGAAAGAAAGTTCCCTCTACGACACAGTAGCAAAAGAATTACAAAAGATCCCGGAGATCGTCCGCCTCAATTATACCACCGGCAACTACAGCATGTTTGCAGAGATCGTTTGTAAGGATATTTCACAACTGCGTTTTGTGTTGCACGACCAGTTACAAAAAATAAAAGGCATTGAAAGAACAGAAACCTTTATTTCCCTTGAAGAAAGTTTCAGCCGTAATGTAAAAGTGGTGAGCTGATGAAAAGCTCTACCCGGTTTTATACCGGCCTGCTATTAATGATCATGCTCAACGTGGTTATAAAACCTGCCTGGGTATTTGGTATCGACAGGCAGGTGCAAAACCAGGTCGGCCCCACTGATTACGGTACTTACTTTTCCCTGTTCAACCTTTCTGTTGTTTTTATTTTCCTGCTCGATTGGGGGCTTACTACTTTTTTCAACCGCCAGTTGGCTATGACAGATTCTTCTGACATTGCCCAACCCCGCTCCTTTCTTCAACTTAAATTATTATTCAGCCTGCTCTATGCCATTGTTGTTTGCAGTGCAGCCTGGATCACGGGTGTGCACCGCTGGGATATTGTTGTGTACGTAATACTGATCCAGGTTTTTTATTCCCTGTTCATGTTCTTCCGTGCTACTCTCACTGCCCGCCAGTTCTTTTTGACGGATGCCTGGCTTTCCATTATCGACAAATCGCTGATGCTGCTGATCGGTGGCGCCCTTCTTTATTATCCGGCTTTTCATGGCTCCATGACCATCGAACGGTTTGCATGGCTGCAGGCGGCTTGTTTGTGTGCGGCCATGCTGGTAGCCCTGATCTGCCTTTGGAAAAAAGGGCTATTGCATTACCTGCGCTTCTCCGGTTTTCCGGGTAAAAAAATTTTCAAACAGGCTTTGCCGTTTGCACTGATCGTTCTGCTGATGTCGGTACATGCCAGGCTGGATGCTTTCTTACTGGAACGGATGAATGCCGCCGGTGCATATGAAAGCGGAATCTATGCAGCAGCTTACCGCCTGCTGGATGCTACCAATATGGTTGGAACACTTACGGTTTCCTTTCTGCTGCCTTATATCGTCAGAAGATGGAGCGGTAATAAAGACATCAATGAAGTGGTGTTGACGGGACGGAATTTTCTCCTGATGCTTTCAGTTGGTATAAGCTGCGTAATGATATTCATGGGCAATTGGGTGCAACAGGTATTGTATCATCATACTGATGTCAAAGCTGTGACTGTATTGCAGTGGTGTTTGCCTGCCCTTATTGGTTATTCCCTTACGCAGATATATGGCACCGTGCTCACTGCTACCGGTCATATCCGCTCTTTTTGTGTGATCATAGGCCTCGCTGCATTGATGAATATTGTACTTAATCTCTTGCTGATACCTTCCCTGGGTGCTAAAGGATGTTGCATTGCTGCACTTTTCAGCCAATTAGGAGCTGGCATCACGGTTATGCTTTATGCGAGCCAAAAAATTGGACTTTATCTTCACCCCCGTTCTCTTTTAGTTTATATTTTTACAGCAATCCTGTTGAGTGTTTTTTTATATGCAGGTGGTAACTGGCCAATAAGTAAAGAAATACTGTTAACGATGGCAGCTATATTAACTATCCTGGTGATGTTGCTTACCGGCATGCTGAAACCAGGTGTATGGCTGAAACCGGAGAAAAACCTTTAATAAAAACCAATGCCTGATCTATTTACGCTAATTTATATAAGACGAAAGCAAGTGTTGTTGATTGTATTGATTTCCCTTGCTATAGCAACAGGCATTGTGCTGCTGATGCCTTCTCAATATCTTGCTTCCACTACTGCCTTACCTGCAAACCCTGCGGCAACTGATAAAGCTTCCGTATTTAATAATAATATCCGTGATCTGTATAGCAGCCTTGGTGAATCGGGCGACCTGGATAAAATTGTTGGAACCGGTCAGCTGGACACGATCTATCTGTCCGCATCAGATCAATTTGAATTGGCTACCCATTATAAAATACAGGGAAATAACGTTGCTGCATCCCGTCGTAAAGCAGCGGCTGCTTTGAAGAAAATCAGCCGGGTTACTAAAAGCGAATATAATGAGCTGTTGGTGCAGGTTTGGGATACGGATAAGAACTTTGCTCCGCAATTGGCCAATGCATTAATGGAAAAGCTGGCAGCGATCCACCAGGACTTACTGAACCAAAGCAACCAAACTATCATTAAAAGCCTTGGGGAAGGACAGCAGAAACTGCAGACCAGTATGGATAGCATACGTACTTTTTTACAGCATGCCAACATCACACCATCACAAGCGCAACAGTATAACGATAAGCTGACTGTTTTACAGCAACAGCTGTCCCAATACGAAAAATTGAAAACCGAGTATCAATTAATGATCGATACAAAACCTGCAGCCCTGCTGGTGGTTGATAAAGCAAGAGCAAGTGACCAGCCCGATAAACCAAAGAAGCTTTTGATCCTGTTGGCGACTACTGTATTAAGCTTTCTTTTTGCAGCCTGGCTGGCCCTCATATTGGAAAAAAGAAAAGCACAGGTATTGTGAAGCCTGCTGCACGAAATGGCCATTACCTTCTTATCGCTCTTTCGGGCCTGTTCTTTCTGTCGCTCGCACTGGCTATTCTAACAGACAGGTATTATCTTGTTGCCATTCCTTTTGGAATATTATTATTCTATAGCGGATGGCAATCCTTATCCTTTATATTTTTACTGCTTATTGCTTCCCTGCCATTTTCAACCGAATACCAGTTTCCCGGAAACCTGGGAACCGATCTGCCTGATGAATTGCTGATGCTGGTTACAACAGCGTTGTTCTTTTTATACCTGGCAAATGGCGCTGCAAATAGTTTTTTAAAAACAGCCAGGCATCCGCTGCTGCTATGCCTTTTTGCAATGATGTGTTGGGCCTTTATTTCCTTCCTGTTTTCCACGTATCCATTACTGTCTTTTAAGTTCCTGCTGGCCAAATGCTGGTATATCGGAGCTTTTATCGGCGCTACCTTGCTCGTATGCAGGGATAAAAATAATATCCGCCTGCTGGCACTCTTTCTTTCTGTGTCGATGCTGATTGTTACGATACTGATCCTTTTTCAGCATGCCGTTACCGGTTTTACATTCACCGGGATAAACGATGCCGTAAAGCCTTTTTTCAGGAACCATGTGAATTACTCCGCCATGCTGGTTTGTACATTGCCTGTTTGGTATGCTTTCAGGCAAAACATAAACAAACGGGGCCAACGGATAATTATCACCATTATCATTTTTATTTTACTAGGAGCCCTATTCCTTACTTATGCACGTGGCGCCTGGCTTGCCCTGCTGGTTGGAGTTGCGAGCGGCTGGTTGCTAAAAAGGAAATGGCTCATGAAAGCCGCACTTATCCTGTTCATTCTTGTTTCCCTATGCTTTAGCTGGCTGGCACACAACAACCGCTATCTTGAATTTGCCCCAGACTACAATACAACCATTTTTCATGAAAATTTCAGGGAGCACCTGGTTGCTACATATGAGATGAAAGATCTGTCAGCCGCTGAACGCTTTTATCGTTGGATAGCCGGCTTCCGGATGATACCCGATCACTGGATAGCCGGCTTTGGCCCCGGCACCTTTTATCATAATTACAAACCCTATGCTGTTCCTGCCTATGAAACCTGGGTCAGCAATAATGAAGAACATTCCACCGTGCATAATTATTTCCTGCTTACAACCATTGAGCAGGGAATACCAGGACTGCTGTTGTTGCTATTGCTGATCAGCCTTGTATTATACTATGCTCAATTGTTATATCACCATACAAACGACAGCTTCTACAAAACGGCAAGTCTTACAACTGCCAGTATTTTCACCATGATCCTGGCACTTAATTTTCTTAGCGATCTGATAGAAACAGATAAGATAGGAAGCCTGTTTTTTTTATGTATCGCTATATTGGTAATTATAAACAAGAAGATTTCTATGGCTCCTGACTCAAAGCTTTCCTCTCACATTCAAAGCATCCCTCAATCCATTCCCGAGTAGGTTAAATGCAAGGACCAGCAGCATGATTGCAAAGCCCGGTGCCAGCGCCAGCATGGGATTTTGTGTGATAATAAAATTGTAATTCTCTTTTATCATCAAGCCCCAGCTTGGTTGCGGAGCCTGCACGCCGATGCCGAGAAAGCTTAAGCCGGCTTCAATAACAATAGCAGAAGCAAAATTGGAAGCAGCGATTACCATTACAGGCCCCATGATATTCGGCCATACATGGCGGACAATAGTGCGGACATCTGAAAAGCCCAGTGCTTTGGTGGCTTCGATGTATTCAAGTTCACGAACAGCCAGTACCTGTCCTCTTACTAACCTCGCCACGTTCACCCACATCGTCAGCCCTATGGCGATAAACACCTGCCAGAAGCCTTTTCCCAATGCCAGTGTAATCGCAAATACCAACAATAAAGTAGGAATGCTCCAGATCACGTTGATGAACCACATAATGATATCATCGGTCCTGCCACGGAAATAGCCAGCCATTGAACCAAGCACCAAACCAATAGAAAGTGAAATGATAACGGTGATCAATCCCACACTCAGGCTTACCCGCGTGCCTACCAGCAGGCGGCTGAGAATATCACGGCCAAACTTATCGGTGCCGAGGATGAATTTTTGGGAAACAATGGGAGAAGGAGATAACTGGCTGGTTGAATATGCCTGGCGTTCACTCAACCCTTCATCAATGAATTTTTGCACGATAATGCTGTCGGCTTTTTGTTCGTAGCCTACAATCGGAACATAATAGTAAGGATCTTCTTTTCCATTCATAAGCCTTCCGAAAAATGAAGGCCTTATCACTGTTTTCTCTTTTTTAACCAGGAGAAAATCCTGCCGGAAGCCGGGCTTGTTGCCTCCGATCTCGAGTATAATACGATTGGCAAATGGTGATGGGTCCGGAGCCAGGAAATAAGCAAAGACAGCAATAAAAATAGCGGCGATAATAACGAGCAAACCAAACAACGCACCCTTATTGCGGCGAAGCCTTCGCCATGCAGCACGTTGAAATGATTGATCAATGCTCATAGCGGAAAGATATTAATAAATGCGTATGGTTCATTTTATTTTCCGGCCCTTCCATTCATATTTGCCAAACTGACCAAACAAGCCGGAGATGATCGTATATAAAATATGCAGGGGCTGAAAAAACAGGAATAATTTTATAGCCCCGCGCTTCCGGAAAAAAACGGCAAGGCTGACAAACAAAGGGAATTCAATAATGGTTTTCAGAATCAGTAATCCGACTGCGTATAAAAAGTAAACCTGGTTCCAGAACCCTGCAATGAATAACAGAAGAAAGCAAAGGTTGAATAAATATACCAAAGCAAGTACCGGCAGGATACGCGGATCGTTGTACTTCCTGGCTTTACTTGCCCACCGGATGCGTTGATTAAAAAATGTTTTCCATGTTTTCATGGGAGTTGTGGAAACAATGGCCTTCGGCGATTTGAGATATTGCACCCTGTCAGGATATGCGCGGGCTATCTTATGCATCAGCAGCATGTCGTCGCCCGAAGCGATATGATCGATGCCGGTAAAGCCGCCTACCTCATAAAACACCTTGCGATCATAAGCCAGGTTGGCACCATTGCTCATGGAAAGATGTTTGCGGTATACAGCAGCGCCTGTAATGCCCTGCAATACCATAAAATCCATAGCCTGGAATTTTTGTAATAAAGAGCGGTTGCATTGAAAAGCTACCGGTGCAGCAATGAACACTGCATCCGTTTCTTTTTTAAATGAAGCGATTATTGCGAGCCAGTCAGGCGGGGGAACACAATCTGCATCAGTGGTAACGATCAATTCACCTTTAGCTGCGGTAATACCTGACTCTATCGCTTTTTTCTTATAAGAATTGATCGCATCTTCTTTTAATTGTAAAAGCGTAACATGGGGGAATTGCGTTACGATAGCTGCCGTTTGGTCAGTGGAGTGATCATCAATAACAATTATCTCGAAAAATTCTTTGGGATAAGTTTGTTGTTCCAGCGCCTGCAACAATGCCCCAATATTGTCTTCTTCATTTCTTGCAGGGATAATAACCGATATGAAAATGGAAGGAACTTGCTGACCTGGCACAAAAACAGGGATCGATTTCCAGCTTTGCCAATAAAAAATGATCAATGCTGCATACAAGGCAAGTAAACATATAAGAATAGCTGGCATGATCATTTAAACAAGATTATTACAAATGTAAACACCTGTATTTATTTCAGCGCCTCCTTTATCTGCCTGATATGCTTTTCCTGTAACACCTGGTGACCTGCAGGCACTATATCGATAGTGCAATATTCTTCTATTCCCTTTCTGAATTTCTCACCGCGTTCCGGTAATATGATACGATCGTGCTTTCCATAGAGAAGATGTACTGGCGTTTCATATTTCCTGATAAATGATCTGATCAGGGAAAGATCGGGTCTTAGCTTACGCAAAACCGTCCAGCGCTGATACAATAAGGTGCGCAATTCAGGATTTCCAATATAGGAATTCACAAACCTGGATACACTGGCATTCACCTGCCCCATTTTGTTCAGGCCTTTCAATGTCCCGAAAAACCAGCCGGGGTATTTCATAGTAAAACGGAAAAGACGGTTACCCATCATTGTTTGAGTAGACAGCCAGTACCAGGGGTTCATCAGCAGCCCGTCCGGGGCCAGCAACACCAGTTTGCCGATATTTTCCGGCTCCGATTGATAAAGACTGAGAGCAACGCGGCCCCCCAAGCTGAAACCAAGGAGAACTGGTTTGCTATTTGCAGCTTTCAATTGGCCGGAGACAGGGGAAAGAACCTGCTGCAGGTCATTTACCGTAAAATCAAGCCCCTGTTTCCATATTGTTTGCCCGTGGAAGGGAAGATCTATGGCGTGGAAGCTGTATTCATTACCCATTGGCCCTTCAAGGAAAGCAAAGGATTGTGCATCTTCACCATACCCATGAAAACAAAGCACCTGCTTTGGACCATGGCCAAAACGGTAATAATTGACAGTTGAATCCCGGTAAGTGAGCAACTGCTGTTGCATATTGTTAAAAACGGTTGAAGTAAAAAATTTACTTGCGGTAATTCAAATTTAATATTATTTTTGAATAGTTGCACAAACAACTATATGTCAAACAACCATTTTAAGAAAGGAGAGCTGTACAGCTTTATCACTGGTAAAGCTTCCACGGCTATTGCCCGCCGCCTGCAAAAGAGGTTCAACACGGCGGGATTGAACATAACGATTGAACAATGGAGTGTGCTTTATCATTTATGGAAAGAAGATGGCCGCAGTCAGCAACAGCTTTGCAATGCCACATTCAGGGATAAGCCAAGCATTACACGGCTGGTTGATAATTTGGAAAAACTGAACCTGGTAAAAAGGGTCCCTTCAGAAAATGATCGCCGCATCAACCTGATCTACCTCACCAGGCAGGCCCAGAAACTGGAAGAAGAAACTATGCAGATAGCAGATGAAACCCTGAACGAAGCATTAAAAACTGTGCCTGCCGACAGGATTGAGATCTGTAAAGAAGTTCTGCAGATCGTATATGATAACTTAAAATAAAAAACCATGAGTACTGCCACTGATGCCAAAAATGTGCTGAAGGGAGGTGAATGGCTAATTAAAGAATCCTCCCCGTTTGAAACATTCACCCCGGAAGATTTTACTGAAGAGGAGCTGATGATCCGGGATATGTGTAACCAGTTCCTGGACGCAGAAATATATCCTATCCTCGACCGTATTGACAATCTTGAGCCCGGCCTCATGAAATCATTAGTAGGAAAAGCCGGTGAGCAGGGCCTGCTTGCAACTTCTTTTCCTGAGGAGTACGGTGGGTTGGGAAAGGATTTTGTTACTTCTACCATAATTAATGAATACCTGGGCGCTGGTCATTCCTTTTCTGTAGCTGTTGCAGCACATACAGGGATTGGCACTTTGCCAATCTTATATTTCGGCACGCCGGAACAAAAGCAGAAATACATTCCCAAACTGATCACTGGCGAATGGGCCGGCGCTTATGGCCTTACAGAGCCTAATAGCGGCAGTGATGCACTGGGTGCAAAAACTACGGCTACGCTAAGTGCGGATGGCAAGTACTATTTACTGAATGGCCAGAAATGCTGGATCACCAATGGCGGTTTTGCTCAGGTATATACTGTGTTTGCGAAGGTGGATGGTGATAAGTTCACAGCTTTTATTGTTGAAAGAGGTACAGAAGGATTTACTCAGGGGCCTGAAGAACATAAAATGGGCATCAAAGGATCTTCCACTGTACAGTTGTATTTCCAGGATGCTAAAGTGCCGGTTGAGAATGTGCTGGGTGAGATCGGTAAAGGCCATAAGATTGCGTTCAATATCCTGAACATCGGCCGTCTCAAACTTTGTGCAGCAGCTACCGGCGGAGCCAGGAGATCATTGAGCGGTACTGTGGAATATGCAAAAACAAGAGAACAGTTCAAGCAGCCTATCTCCAATTTCGGCGCTATCAAGCATAAGCTGGCAGAAATGGCGATCAGGATCTTTGTTACAGAGTCAGCTTTATATCGCACTGCTGATTGGATCGATAAAAAAGAAAAAGAGCTGCTGGCTTCCGGCAAACCTTTTAATGAATCTTTATTAGGTGCAGCGGAAGAGTATGCTATTGAATGCGCGATATTGAAAGTAGCAGGTAGTGAAGCCCTGGATTTTGTAGTGGATGAAGGCGTGCAGGTGCATGGTGGCAATGGCTTCAGTGCAGAATACAATATTTCCCGTGCATACCGGGATAGCCGTATCAACCGGATCTATGAAGGCACGAATGAGATCAACCGCTTGCTCACCCTTGATATGACATTGAAAAGAGCAATGGGTGGAAGACTCGATCTGATGAACCCTGCTTTTGCCGTGCAAAAAGAATTGATGAGCATTCCCGATTTTGGATCAGAAGAAGAACTGCCTTTTGCAAAAGAAAAGAAACTGGTAGCTAATCTTAAAAAAGCCATCCTGATGACGGCCGGTGCTGCCGTGCAAAAACTGATGATGAAAATTGAGAACGAACAGGAAATATTAATGAACCTGGCCGATATGGCTATCGCTACTTTCTGTGCAGAAAGCGTATTGCTGCGTGTGATGAAAATGACCGATCATCAGGGCGATGCAGCAACCTCCATTCACCAGGATATTATGCGTACCTACCTGTATGATGCAGCTGACCTTGTAAACAAAGCTGGCAAAGATGCGATCAATTCCTTTGCAGAAGGAGATGAACAACGAAGGATCCTGATGGGGCTGAAACGCTTTACCAAAGCAGAGCCATTCAACACCAAAGGTGCACGCAGGAGAATTGCAGATAAGATGATCGCAGACGGAAAGTATAACTTTTAAGACGACCTTCTCCAGGTATTGTCAATATTGAAAACGATTGTCTCTAATGGGGCAATCGTTTTTCTTTCTTCCCCGGAATAAAGAGCTTTTAATTCCTCTCTGGCTGTTTTTATTTCAAGCAGTTTCTTCACTCTTCTTCTTTCCAGGATAATGCCCCAGGAAATAGCCAGCGAACATAATGTGGTAAGAATAAAAAACACCTGTTGTGCATCTTTCTCATACCGCTCATCCATGAAGTAAAAGACAGAATACACATAAGTAAAACCAATATATCCAAAAAAGAGCGAAGCGGCGATAATAGCCTTGCCTGCAGCTTTATTGTAAATGGCTGTGATCTTTACCTGGTGAATAGCGAATAGCAGGGAAAGTGTAAAGGTTAATGCCAGCCCTGGTGTGGCAATGATCGTGGAAGCTTTTATATTAAACCCAAAAATGGTCAGGATGACCGCTTCATATATAAGAAAGCCTCCGACTACCCAGAATATTTTTCTTTTAAAAGAAGAAGTCCGGCTGAAATAGCTCAGGAACGAAAGCATAAGAGGCGCATCAACCATATTGTTGACAACCGCATAATTAGTGATAAAGTCATCGCCTAAACGAATGTAGCCGATAGACAGAAAGGAGTAGCTGAAGTTGACAAGATAATAAATGAACAAAGCAATAAAACTTCTGTACCATGCCAGCCTGGTTAATAATAACAGGAAAATCGGCAAGGATAAAGTAAAGGTTGCAATTCGTTCGAGTAAACTTAAACTCATTTCTTTTGATAATTTCTTTAGGATAAGATCTACAATAAGTATGTTGAATTTTCGCCATAAATGTAACGTGAGTTAAGCGTAGATAGTGCTTGTGACTAAGTGTTTATGCTAAAATTTAGTAAAACCGAGTGATTGTTCCGTAATTATACGTAAGACTGCTCTGCGGGATTTTTAGATAAAAAATGAAATCTTACTAATTCGTAAAAGAACTATTGGAAGATGAAAAAGAATTTTGTATCAGTAGCGGAAGACTATCTGGAAGGTTCAAGTTAATAGGAAGAGAATTAAACTAATCAGCAGGATAAGCTTCTCCCCTATGACAGGTTTTGCAGGTAACAACCTTTAAATATTCAGGGCGTTCGGTTTTATCGTAATAAAAATTTTGCTTATTGATCTCAATGGTCATACGCATCATTTTCCTGGCTTCCTCTTTCATTGGTTTTTCATCAGAAGCAAAATTCAGGCTATCGGGAAAATTCTTTACTTCTGCATGGCAGAAGCTGCAACCTATACCAAGGGCGCTGGAGTATGCATCCATAATACTGTCGAGCTTTTGCTCGCTGATATCCTTGGGAAGCACTTGCAGGTTCCTGTAGGGACCTGATGGGGCTTTTACAGCAGCTACCCCAGCAATTACCAATGCACTGAGTACAAACAGGGTCACTTACCGGTTTTCCTATCCCAAATATCCCGGTGGGGCGCTATGGTAATCGAACTTCCCATGGCCGAATTGGCCCAAGGAATCCACGCT
>OFTY01000267.1_pt1 | contig 49181 bp, 47 predicted proteins | sample 1775061 | NCBI WGS metagenome assembly OFTY01 (sample SAMN08195773, study PRJEB24354) | sludge metagenome | isolation source: sludge from phenol fed wastewater aerobic bioreactor B | place: India: Nagpur | collected 2016-09-16 | reverse complement strand
CGGTGCTCCTTGGCGATGATGCTCGCCGCCGAAATACAAGGGTGCAGCGCATCGCCGTCGACGATCGCCTGCGCGCGCCAGCGCCATCTGGGCAGGCGATTGCCGTCGACCAGCACCTCGCCGGGCTCGACCCCCAGTGCCTCGACCGCGCGCGTCATCGCAAGGAAAGTCGCCTGCAAAATGTTGATGCTGTCGATCTCGGTCACGCTCGCTTCGCCGACGCCCCAGCGGCAACGCGCCTTGATTTCTACCTCCAGCGCGGCACGGCGCTTCGCGCTCAATTTCTTGCTGTCGTCGAGACCGTCGATCCCGTCGTCGCACAGGATCACCGCGGCCGCGACCACCGGACCCGCGAGCGGTCCGCGCCCCGCCTCGTCGACGCCGACGACGATCATATCCGCCACGGCGGATAACGCCGATATTCACCCGCCTGATAGAGGCACAGACGATTGCCCGCGGGATCGGTCAACCGCGCCTCGCGCCAACCCCATTCCTCGTCGCGCGGCATCTGGTCGAAGCGCACTCCGCGCCGCGCGAGATAGGCGACCCAGGCGTCGAGCGCGCCGCTTTCCAGATAGGTGGTCGTCCCGCCCGCGTTGCCGTCGCCGACGTGAATCGAGAGAGTCACGCCGTTCGCGGCCTCGAAGCGGGCGTAGCCGTTTGCGCTGCTATCGACGATCTGCGTCAACCCCATCTGTTTGTAGAAAGCCACCGACGCCGCATAATCGGTCGCCGGCAAGGTGAGCTGGTTGAGTGCGGGGCCGGTAAACAGCCCGTCGTTCCGCACCCCCTGCTGCCCCATCGGGCCATGCCCCTCGCCCAATCCAGGCGCATCCATCAGCGCCAAACGCACAAAGTCGCGTGCGCGCGCCACCGCAGGCTCGAGCGGCATACCCTGCGCAAGCCCCGTCGCGATCGCGCTGGCGAGCGTACAGCCGGTACCATGAGTGTTCGTCGTCGCGATACGCGGCGCTTCCCAGCGCGCGACTTCGCCCGCATCGGCCTCGATCAGCCGGTCGACCACGGTGTCGCCTTCGCCATGCCCGCCCTTCGCGAGCAGCGCGCAGCCATGGGCCAGCACCGCCGCCTCGCCGCCGAGCGCCGCCAGCTCGCCAAGATTCGGCGTCGCCACCGCCGCACGGTCCAGCAGCGCCTCGAACGCGCGGATCGTGTCGGCGTCGGCAAGCACCGATCCGCTGGTGGCGACCATGACCGGGTCGAACACCACCGCGGCCCCGGCCATGTCGGGCCGGCGAAGCCGTTCGGCGACCGCCGCCGCCGTTGCCGCGCTGCCGATCATGCCGATCTTGACCGCATCGATGCCGATGTCGGCGACGACGCTGTCGATCTGCATCAGCACCATCTCGGCCGGGACAGCGTGGACGCCCTGCACACCCATCGTGTTCTGCGCTGTAATCGCGGTGATCGCGGTCATCGCATGGCCGCCGAGCATGGTGACGGTCTTGATATCCGCCTGAATGCCCGCTCCGCCGCCGCTATCGGAACCGGCGATAATCAGAACGCGTGCGGTCAACGCTTGAACTTTCGCTCCGTCGAAGCGGGGAATTTCGCCAGCGCGGCACCTTCGCGCAACGGACGGTCGAGCAGGTCGCCGCCGCAATTGGGGCAGCGTTCGTCGAGCTTGTCGGCGCAGGTCGCGCAAAAGGTGCATTCGAACGAGCAGATGAAGGCGCCGTGGATGTCCGCGGGCAAATCGCGGCCGCAGCGTTCGCAATCGGGTCGCATTTCAAGCATGTATATATTCCTTAAAAGCCGTTCGCCCCAAGCTTGTCGAAAGGGGGCCGTTCTTCCTGCTCCGCTCATAGAGAAGAGAATGGTGCTTCGACAAGCTCGGCACGAACGGGGTGAGACTATTCGGTTCTCAATTCGCCGCCGCCGCGCGCACCGCGTCGCAGATCATGTCGACCACCTGTTCAACCTCACCCGCATCGTCGCCTTCGGCCATGACGCGGATGACGGGTTCGGTGCCCGAGGCCCGGATGACAAGGCGGCCGCGGCCGTCGAGCATGGTTTCACCCTCGGCGATCGCCGCCTGCACCGTCGGCGCGTCGAGCGGCTTGCCGCCGGCAAAGCGCACATTCTTCAAAAGCTGCGGGACCGGGTCGAATTGGTGGAGCAGTTCGCTCGCCGGTCGTCCGGCGCGGACGAGTTCGGCAAGCAATTGAAGCGCGGCGAGCGTCCCGTCGCCCGTCGTCGCGTGGTCCGACAGGATCATGTGCCCCGACTGCTCGCCGCCGACATTGAAACCGCCCGCCTTCATGCGTTCGAGGACATAACGGTCGCCGACCTTGGTCCGCTCGAGCCGCAGACCTTCGCCCTCCAGAAAGCGTTCGAGGCCGAGGTTCGACATCACCGTCGCGACGACGCCGCCACCTTTCAGCCGTCCCTGCCGCGCCCAGCTCGCCCCGATCAGCGCCATGATCTGGTCGCCGTCGACGATGCTGCCCTTTTCGTCGATGACGATCAACCGATCGGCGTCGCCGTCGAGCGCCACGCCGATGTCGGCGCCGCTCGCCACCACCGTTTCCTGAAGCAGCGCCGGCGCGGTCGATCCGCAACGGTCGTTGATGTTGGTGCCATTGGGCTCGACGCCGATCGCGATCACGTCGGCGCCCAGTTCCCAGAATACGGTCGGCGCGCTGTTGTAGGCGGCGCCATTGGCGCAATCGAGCACCAGCTTCAGCCCGTCGAGGCGCACCGAGCCGGGCAGGCTCTGCTTCACCGCGTGAATATAGCGCCCGCGCGCGTCCTCGATCCGTTTGGCGCGGCCGATATGCGCGGGTTCGGCAAGCGCCGGCGCCGCTTCGAGCAACGCCTCGATCTGCATTTCGTCGGCATCGGAAAGCTTGTAGCCATCGGGACCGAACAGCTTGATACCGTTGTCGTGGAAGGGATTGTGGCTGGCGGAGATCATCACGCCCAGATCGGCGCGCATCGACTGCGTCAGCATCGCCACTGCAGGCGTCGGCATCGGGCCGACCTGGACCACGTCCATGCCGACGCTGGTGAACCCCGCGACCAGTGCATTTTCGAGCATATAGCCCGACAAGCGCGTATCCTTGCCGATCACGACGCGATGTTTGTGCCCGCCGCGCAGGAAATGCGCGCCCGCCGCCATGCCGACGCGCATCGCCACTTCGGCGGTCATCGGCACCTTGTTGGTCAGGCCCCGGATCCCGTCGGTTCCGAAAAACTTGCGCATGCCGTCTCCGCTTCCTAATCCTCGGGGTTCACGCTCGCCCACCCCGGCAGTCCGGACGGCACTAAGTCACCCATATTTGCTTGGCAAGCAGGCCGGAGGTTTTGAACTTGAAATCGGCATGGATCATCCTGTCATCGCTGATTGCGGGCATGCTGCTCGGCATCCTGCTCGACATGGCCGCCCCGACAGCGGGCACCGCGTCGCTTCCCTATTTCGAAACCGTCGGCCTGTTGTGGCTGAAGGCACTGACGATGACGATCATCCCGCTGATCGTCGCGCTGCTTATCACCGGCATCACTGCGACCGCCGACGCCGCGCGCGCTGGAACGCTTGCGGCGCGGTCGGTCGGCATCTTCATGGTGTCGATCTTCCTCACCGGCCTGATGTCGCTGCTCGTCACGCCGCTGCTGCTGCGGCTGTTTCCGCTGTCGCAGGGCGCCGCGGCGGCGCTGCGCGGCGGGCTCGGCGGCGCGACCGAAGCGCCGCCCTCGCCGACCTTTTCGGATTTCATCCTCGGCCTGATCCCCGCCAACCCGATCGCCGCGGCGGCGGAGACGACCGTCCTGCCGCTGATCGTATTTACCACCATCTTCGCTTTCGCGATGACGCGCATCGCCCCCGACGCGCGCGCCAGCCTGTCGGGCCTGTTCAAGGCGTTGGGCGACACGATGCTCGTCGTCATCGGCTGGGTGCTTGCGCTCGCCCCGATCGGCGTCTTCGCGCTCGGCTATGCGCTGGCGATCAAGGCCGGGCTCGCGGCGTTCGGCGGCCTTCTCCACTATGTGCTGATCGTCTCCGGCGTTGGCGTCTGCTGTATTCTCCTCGGCCTCGCGCTCGCTTGGCTGGTCGTCGGCGTCGCACCGGCGCGTTTCGTCCGGGCGATGGTGCCCACGCTCGCCGTCGCGCTGTCGACGCAAAGCTCGCTCGCCAGCCTGCCCGCGATGCTCCGCGCGACCGAGGATCTGGGCGTCGATCCCAAAAAGGCCGATATCGTGCTGCCGCTTGCGGTCGCGCTTTTCCGCTTCACCAGCCCGGCGATGAACCTGGCGGTGGTCGTCTATATCGCCTGGCTGTTCGGCCTGACGCTGTCGCCCTGGACGATGGCGGTCGGCCTTGCCGTCGCGATGGCCGCGGCGCTGAGTTCGGTCAGCCTGCCCGGATCGATCAGCTATGTGACCTCGATCGCGCCGATCGCGGTGTCGATGGGGGTGCCCGTCGCGCCGCTGGGGCTGCTCGTCGCGGTCGAGACCTTTCCCGACATATTCCGGACATTGGGCAATGTTATCGCCGACGTCGCCGCGACCAAATATGCCGCCGACGGCGTTCGCGACGAACCAGAAGGAGAAGCAGCATGAAATATCGCAAGCTCGGCCACGGCCTCGAAGTCTCGGCGATCGGCGTCGGCTGTATGCCGATGATCAAGGGCGGCAATATCCTCTATGGCGAAGCCGCCGATATGGACGAGGCGACGCGAACGATCCACCGCGCGATCGACATGGGTGTCACCTTCTTCGACACCGCGCAAATCTATGGCCCGTTCACCAATGAGGAACTGCTCGGCGAAGCCATCAAGGGCAAGCGCGACGGTCTTGTCATCGCGACCAAGTTCGGCTTCCGCTTCGACGGCAAGCAGATCGTCGGCGTCGATGGCAGCCCTGACAACGCGCGGCGCGCCTGCGAAGGATCACTCCAGCGCCTCGGCATCGACACCATCGATCTCTTCTATCAGCACCGCGTCGACCCCTCGGTGCCGATCGAGGAAACCGTCGGCGGGATGATGGAACTGGTCAAGGAAGGCAAGGTGCGCCACATCGCGCTATCCGAAGCCGGTCCCGAGACGCTGCGCCGCGCCGCCAAGGCCGCGCCGATCACCGCCTTGCAGAGCGAATATTCGATCTGGGAGCGCGACGTGGAGGATGAAATCCTGCCGGTCTGCCGCGAATTCGGCATCGGCTTCGTCCCCTATTCGCCGCTCGGCCGCGGGTTCCTTGCGGGCGCGGTGCGCAGCCGCGACGAGCTGCCCGAGCATGACTGGCGCCGCAACGACCCGCGCTATTCGGAGGAAAATCTGCCCGCCAACCTGCGCATCGTCGATGCGATCGGCGCAGTCGCCGACCGGCACGGCGTGTCGAAGGCGCAGGTCGCACTCGCGTGGCTGCTCGCGCAGGGCGACGACATCGTCCCCATTCCCGGCACCAAGCGCCGCGCCACGATGGAAGACAGCATGGCCGCCGCCGACCTGACCCTCAGCGCCGACGATATTGCGGCGATCGACGCCGCCGCGCCGAAGGGCAGCACCAGCGGCCCACGCTACGGCGAACAGGGAATGCGGATGGTGCGGCTTTAGGGTTTCGGGTTTCGGCCGGAACGAGTCCCGTCGCCCCCCGCGAAGGCGGGGGCCGCTGTCGGTTTATGCAGCGCCGCAGAGAAAAGGCCTATTGCGGCCCCCGCCTGCGCGGGGGCGACGTTCTGAAGCAAACGTCCGCTAACGACCAATTGCGGTCGTCGGCCGACCTTTCTTCCATCGTCATCCCGGCGAAGGCCGGGATCTCGCCGGTGCGCTATTCCGTTAGGTAGAGATCCCGGCCTTCGCCGGGATGACGAAAATGGCGGGTGGCAGCTTCCCACCCCAAAGCCGCCGTCCCCTACCCGTTCCGATCGAGCCGTTCGCTCAAATCTTCGACCTTCTCGACCAGGTCGGCGATGCGCATGCGGTCGATCTTTTCGTGCAGGCGCATGATTTCCAGTTCGGCGCGTAAGTTGATTTCATAGTCGAGCCGGGCCGACAGCCGGTCCTTCGCCGCCTGCCGGTTCTGGCTCATCATGATCACCGGCGCCTGGATCGCCGCGAGCATCGAGAGCATCAGGTTGAGGAAGATATAGGGATAGGGATCGAAGACGAGCCCCGCACGCGCAAGGACGCTCGAATTGAGCAGCATCCACGCGACGAGCACGACGCCGAAGGCGATGATGAAACCCCACGAACCGCCAACGGCCGCCACCCGGTCGGCCAGCCGGTCGCCGAAGCTCGCTTCCTCGTCGTCAATCTCGCCCGCGTTGCGGCTGGTCGGTGCGCGTTCGGCGATGGCGCAGATGACGCGCTGTTCCTGTTCGTCGAGTTCGTCGAACGCGCGCCCGAGCAGGCGCAGCGCCATGTCCGCGATCCGGGCTTCGTCATTCATGACGGTCAGCCGATCCAGCGCCAGATGCCCGCGGCCATATAGCCGAACGCGCCATGCCCCCAGGTCGCTGCGAGCCACAGCAGGATGCCGCCGAACAGCGCATGGCCGCGCGGGATCGCATCGCCCCACGGCGCCGCCCCCGCAACCTGGCGCCCGAACGGCACGAAGCTCGTCCGCGCCGCCCAGTGGCGCCACGCATCGCCCATCAACCGCGCCTTCTTCGCGTCCTGCCCCGCCGATCCGACGAGCGCGAGGAAGGCGATCGTCGCCGACAGCAGCAACTGCGCCCCCGTCGGCATGACGAGCGCGTGGGCGAACGCCCACAGCGCAAAGCCCCACATCATCGGATGACGGGTAATCGCGAAAACCCCGCGCGGCGCCCCCTGGGCGGCGAACGCCGCCTTGGGCGACGGCAGCGCCGGATTGCCGATCAATGACCCCATGAACAGGATGCTCGCAAAGAGCACGATCAGCGTCGCCAGCGCCCACAATGGATCGTCGACCGTCCACAGCGGCGGTTCGGGCGGCATCGCGCGCCACGCCTGGACGAGCGGAATGAACGTAGCGAAGGCGACGATCGAATAGACGATCTGGAACCCCCGTTCGCCGAGCCGACTTGCCAGCCCGTCGCGCAGCGGGTGCGACAGGAGGAGGTGCGAGCCGACAAACAGCACCGCGGTTGCGATCAACAACGACATCGGGTTCATCGGCTCGCCTCCTTCATCTCGTGGCGCGCTCAGTCTGTCTGGCGCTTACCGGTCATAGGCCTTGGGCAATGCGCCTTCTTGCGGCGTCGCATAGCGATCGCGCAAGCGGTCTTGTCGCGTCACGAGCGATTGGCGCTTGCCGTCGATCCACACCGCAGTCGGCCGGCTGCCGAGTTCGAGCGGGTCATTGTCCCAGATCACGACATCGCCGACGCGCCCGGCGCGCAGCGATCCGATCGTGCCGTCCATGCCGACGGCGCGCGCGGGGGCGCTGGTGATCGCGGCGAACGCTTGATCCCAGTTCAGCCCGCTGGCGCCCGGCAGTTTGGTCAGCGCGACCAGATTGCCGGCATATTGCGTGGTATATCCCATCTTGTGCGCGTCATCGTCGTCGAACACGCCGACCGAAACATCGACGCCCGCGGCTTCGAGCCGCCCGGCGTTCGATTGCGTCGCGCCCAGCCGTTCGAAGCTTGCGGGCAGATCGCTCAGCGGCGAGACCAGCACCGGCACCTTCGCCGCTGCGATGTCCCGAGCGACAAGCCAGCCCTCGGTCGCGCCGACGAGCACCAGCTTCAGCGCCGGAAATTCGCCCTTGAGCTTCAGCACGTTCAATATGTCGGCGGCGCGATCGACGCGCACGAACAGCGGGGTCGTGCCGTTAATCACGCGCACCAGTGCGTCGGCGTCGGCGCGCTGGATCAGCGCGTCGCTGCCCCATTCGGCAAGCGTCGCGGGATTGCGGGCATAGCTGCGCGCCGCGAGCAATTGTTCGCGGAACATCAGAAAGGTCGCCGCGCGGCTCCCCCCGGCGTTCGACGATCCGCCTTCACCGAATTCGATGAATTGCAGCGCGCGCGGGCGCGTCACCATGTCATTGTCGTCGCCCAGATCGACGACCGCACCCTGGCCCGCGAACAGCCCGCTGCTGTCGCCCGGCGCGACGATCGCGCGGGTGACGCCGGCGGCGCGGTTGACCGCGACGGGTGAGCCCATCGGGTTGAGCGCGGGCGCGATGTCGATACCCGCCGAAAAGCGCGAACGACGCGCCGAGCGGTCGTTGCTGCCCTGCACGGCATCGACCTCGACCAGTCCGACACGGCTGAACGCCGCGACGATGCCGGGCGTCACCCAATGGCCGCCGGCGTCGACGCGCTCGATCCCTGCGGGGACCGCGACGCCCGCGCCGGCGGCGACAATCTTGCCGCCGCGCACGACGACGGTGCCGCCCTCGATCGGGGCGCTGCCGTCGCCGATGACGAGCCGCGCGTTGGTGATCGCAACATCCTGTGCCGCGACCGGGGCCGCGATCAGCGCGGCGGCGGAAAGCAGAAGTGCGCGCATCATTTCACATCTCCCTCGCCGGGCTGACCCAGCTCGAAATCGCTCACCGGTCGACGTTTGGGGTCAGTCGCGTCAAACATCAGCGCGCCGTCGATCCAGACCTTTTCGGGCCGCGTATAGACGCTGAACGGGTTGCCGTTCCACAGCACGACGTCGGCCATCTTGCCCGGCTTCAGACTGCCGGTCTTGTCGGCGATGCCCAGCGCCTTGGCGGGATTGTACGACAGCCAGGTCCACGCCTGCTCGTCGCTGATCTGCATCCCCATGCGCCGCCCGGCGGCAAGCCCCTTCGCCGCTTCCTGGTTCAGGCGCTGGATCTGGTTTTCGTCGTCCGAATGGACGATCGTGCAGGCGCCCGCCTTGTAAACAAGCGCGATATTTTCGGGCACCGAGTCATAGGCTTCCATCTTGAAGCCCCACCAGTCGGCCCAGATGGCGGCACAAATGCCTTCCTTCGCGAGCATGTCGGCGATCTTGTAGGCTTCAACCGCATGGTGGAACGCCGACACCTTATATCCGAACTCGTGGCTCATATCGATGACCTGCGCCATTTCGTCGGCGCGGTAGCAATGGTTCTGCACCAGAATCTCGCCCGACAGCACGCCGGCGAGCGTTTCCATCGCCAGATCGCGATCGACCGGCTTTCCTTCGTCGAGCTTTTTCTTATAGGCTGCGGCCTTGGCCCAAGCCGCGCGATCGACCGCGAAATTGCCCATGCGGGTCGAGGGCATGCGCCCCTTGCTGCCATAGACGCGCTTCGGATTCTCGCCGCACGCCATCTTCATGCCATAGGGGGCACCGGGAAATTTCATCCCCTGCACCGTGCGCGCCGGAACATTTTTGAGCACGACCGAGCGGCCGCCGATCAGATTGGCGCTGCCCGGAAGAATCTGGAGGCTTGTCACCCCGCCATTGGCAAGCGCGCGGCTGAAGCCCGGATCCTGCGGCCAGACGCTATGTTCAGCCCATACTTCGGGCGTTGTCGGACTCGTCGCCTCGTTCCCGTCCGACAGCGCGTCGACCGACGGGCTGGGATAGACGCCAAGGTGGCTGTGGATGTCGATCACGCCGGGGGTGAGATATTTGCCGGTGCCGTCGACGACGTCATAGCCCGCGGGGGTCGCCGTATCGGGTCCGCCGATGCTCACCACCTTGCCGTCGGCAAACAGTGCGACGCCATTGTCGATGCGGCCGCCTTCGCCGTCGAAGATCGTCACGCCGCGCACCGCCGTCGGGCGGCCTGCATAGGCGTGATAGGTCGACGGATAAGGATCCTTGTTGAACTTCACAGGCTTTTCGGCGCTCGCGGCCGGCTTGTCGCCCGCCGACTGCGCCGAGGTGCCCGACGCCGCGCAACCCGCGAACGCCAGCGAAACGGCAGCCAGCAGACTGCCCTTCACGCCCCTGATCATATGCTTATGCCCCCTTCGGTTCGGGATGCGTCCCCGCCGCTTGCGGTTCGGCAAGTTCGCCAGCTCCGGCAACGCTGTCGTCGCGGTCGCGCAGCGTGTCGAGGTGCATCCACTTCTTCACGATAGGCGACAGCGCCAGCACGACGACGCTGACGCCGATCGTGATGAGGCCGATTTCCTGATAGATGGCGAGCGTCGCCTCCTTGGTCATGTCGCCGCTTTCGCCGCCGGTCGCTTCCCCGATCTTGCCGGCGACGAAATTGCCGACCGCGGTCATGTAGAACCAGGCGCCCATGATGAGCGACGCCATGAACGACGGCGCAAGGCGGTTCATCGCGCTCAGCCCCACCGGCGACAGGCACAGCTCGCCGGTCGTGTGGAGAAGATAGAGCAGGAAGACGAAGAGGACGGGCGTCGCGACTTCAGGTCCGACACTGCTCGCCCCCCACACGAAGACGAGGAAGCCCGCCCCGACCTGCGCCAGCGCCAGCGCGAACTTCGCCGGCGCCGAGGGTTCGAGCCCGCGCTTGCCCAACCACTGCCACAGCGCCGCAAAGACCGGCGCGAAGAGGATGATGTAGATGGGGTTGATCGACTGGAACACCGACGCGGGCACGCCGCCCTTGTCGACATAGCGGTCGGTGTAGAGGTTGAAGCTGCCGCCGGCCTGTTCGAACAGGCCCCAGAACAGCGGGTTGAGCGCGATCAGGAACAGAATGGCAAAAATGCGTTCGCGCGGTTCCTTCTCGAGCTTGAACGCCTGGAACAGCACCCAGCCGAGCAGGCCAAGGCCCGAAATGACGAGCAACGTCTGGATCACGTCCTGATACTGGACGAGCGCCCACATCACCCCGACGGCGACAAGGCCGACGCCGTAGATGCTCCACTCCTTCGATTTCGCGAGCGGTGCGGGCGCCTCGCCGGCGCCGAGCAGGACATTCTTGCCAAGCACGAAGACGATCAGGCCGGCGACCATGCCGATGCCCGCGAGGCCGAAGCCATAGGCCCAGCCGATCTTCTGGCCGAGATAGCCGACGAGGATCGTGCCGAGCGCCGCGCCGACGTTAATGCCCATGTAGAAGATGGTGTAGGCCGCGTCGCGGCGCATGTCGGTCAGGCGATAGAGCTGGCCCACCATCACCGAGATATTGGCCTTGAGGAAGCCCGAACCGACGATAATCAGCGCGAGCGCGAGCCAGAAGATGTTGATCGCGGGATCGGCCTGCTTCGTCGCGGCATCGGTGATGCCGTGATCGCCCTCGAAGGCCATGAACAAATGGCCGAAGGCAAGGAGCACACCGCCGAACAGCACCGCCTTGCGCTGCCCCAGATAGCGGTCGGCAAGATATCCGCCGAGCACGGGGGTGATGTAGACGAGCGCGGTATAGGCGCCGTAGATCAGGTTCGATTTGCCGTCCGAAAACAGCCAGTGCTGCGTCAGGTAGAAGATCAGCAGCGCGCGCATGCCGTAGTAGGAGAAGCGTTCCCACATCTCGGCAAAGAACAGCATGTAGAGGCCCTTGGGATGGCCGGCGAATTCAGGTTTCTTGCTGGCGGCGACCAAAGCGCCGATGCTCAAAAAGACCCCCAGGATGACCAGCGCGATAACCGCGATCCAGTCCCCCTCGTCCCATAAGGCCATATCTTTCATCTATATGCGTCCCTTTTCCCGGATGGTTTTGCCGCGGACTTCTGCCGCGCGAATGGGGCAACCTAGCGCGAAAATTGCGTATGGGAAGAATCTAATTGCGCATGAAACAAAAGCGCCCGGCGCGGCGGGGTTGCGCGGATGCGGGCGAGACGCCACATGGCGCGCGATGTTCAACGACACCTCTTCGCTGAAAAGCCACCTCGCCACGCGCCGCTCGGGCAAGGCGCGCGACATGGTCGCCCCCGGGCCCGACACGGACGAATTGCGCGCGATCATCGAACTCGCGCTGCGCACGCCCGATCATGGCAAGCTCGCCCCCTGGCGCATCATCACGATCGCGCCCGAACAGCGCGATGCCTTTGCCGCGCTGCTCAAGCAGGCATGGGTTGCCGAAAATCCTGGCGCGGCCGGCATGGATCTCTCTGCGCTCGACCAGTTTGCGCATCAGGCGCCGACGCTGCTGCTCCTCGTCTCGGCGCCCGTCGCGGGCAGCAAGATCCCGCTGTGGGAACAGCAGATGTCGGCGGGTGCAGTCGGCATGAACCTGCTCCACGCCGCGCACGCCCACGGCTATGTCGGCAGCTGGCTCACCGGCTGGGCGGCGTTCAGCCCGAACGTCGGCGCCGCATTCGGGCTGCGCGAAGGCGACGCGATCGTCGGCTATTTCTTTATCGGCACCCCCGGCGCCGACCTGTCGGAACGCCCGCGTCCATATTATGACGAAATCGTCAGTGCTTGGGACATTTAGTGTCGCCTAATATCAGTAGAAACTAATTTTCTTCAATTGACTGTGCTGCTGTCTTATGGCATTAAGGCGGCATGCTCGATCAGACCAAACCCGTTTATCAACGGCTTCGTGACGTGATCGCCAATGCGATTCTCGACGGCACCTTTCGCGATGGCGACATGCTCCCGTCGGTCCGGTCGCTCGCTGCCGAGGAAGGCGCCAACCCGCTGACCGTCGCCAAAGCCTATCAGACCTTTCAGGACGAAGGTCTGGTCACGGTGAAGCGCGGGGTCGGCATGTTCGTCGCCGAGGGTGCGACCGATCGCCTGCGCACGCTGATGCGCGAAGATTTCCTGACCAACGTCTGGCCGCCGGTCGCCGAGCAGATGCGCCGCATCGGCCTCGACGCGCGGACGCTGCTCGACCTCACCGACGCCTGATCGTCGTTCCCGACATAGCCGCGCGGCCCGTTTGCGCCGCCGCAGCGCATAGACTTGATGCTGCGTCAGCCCTTTCCACTGACGCCGCCACCTGCTAGGCGCCCGGCGCCATGTCCCAGAACCACCCCGACCGCCGCACCTTCGCCATCATCTCGCACCCCGACGCGGGCAAGACGACGCTGACCGAAAAGCTGCTCCTGTTCGGTGGCGCCATCAACCTCGCCGGACAGGTCAAGGCCAAGCGCGACCGCCGCTCGACGCGCTCGGACTGGATGGGCATCGAAAAGGAGCGCGGCATCTCGGTCGTCACCTCGGTGATGACCTTCGATTACAACGGCCGTGTCTTCAATCTGCTCGACACGCCGGGCCATGAGGACTTCTCCGAAGATACCTATCGCACGCTCACCGCCGTCGACTCAGCGGTGATGGTGATCGACGCCGCCAAGGGCATCGAGCCGCAGACGCTGAAGCTGTTTGAGGTGTGCCGCCTGCGCTCGGTGCCGATCATCACCTTCATCAACAAGGTCGATCGCGAAGGCCAGTCGCCCTTCGAACTGCTCGACGAGGTCGCCGACCGGCTGGCGCTCGACGTCTGTCCGATGAACTGGCCGGTCGGGATGGGCGGCACCTTCTCGGGCCTCTATGATCTGGTCGAACCGTCGCTCGCGGTCCCCGGCAAGGAAGCCTCGCGGGCGTTCGAGGGCGAACGGATCGCGCTCACCGGCCATGACGATCCGAAGCTCGCGGCGGCGGTCGATTCGCGTGCGCTCGATCAGTTCAACGAAGAAATCGAGCTCGCCTCCGCGGGCTATGCGTCCTTCGACGTCGACGCCTATCGGAACGGCGACCTCACCCCCGTCTATTTCGGCTCCGCGCTCAAGGAATTCGGCGTCGTCGATCTGCTCGCCGGGCTCGCGGCGCATGCGCCGGGACCGCAGCCGCAGCCTGCCGAACCCGCGCCGGTACGGCCCGACGACGATGCCGTCACCGGCTTCGTCTTCAAGGTACAGGCGAATATGAACCCCGCGCACCGCGACCGCATTGCCTTCATGCGCCTGTGTTCGGGCAAGTTCGAGCGCGGGATGCGACTGACACAAGGCGGCACGGGCAAGGCGATCGCGATCAGCCGCCCGATGCTCTTCCTCGCGCAGGACCGCGAAATGGCCGAAGAGGCCTGGCCCGGCGACATCATCGGCATCCCCAACCACGGGACGCTGCGCGTCGGCGACACCCTCTCCGAGCGCAGCGACGTGATGATCACCGGCCTGCCGAACTTCGCCCCCGAAATCCTGCGCCGCGTGGCGCTCGTCGATCCGACCAAGACCAAACAGCTCCGCAAGGCGCTCGACGACATGGCCGAAGAAGGGATCATCCAGGTCTTCTATCCCGAGATCGGCGCCAACATGATCGTCGGCGTCGTCGGCCAGCTCCAGCTCGACGTGCTGATCAGCCGGCTCGAGGCCGAATATAAGGTCGAGGCAAAGCTCGAGGCCAGCCCGTGGGATACCGCGCGCTGGATCGCCAGCGATGACGCCGCCGCGCTCAAGCAGTTCCAGGCCGACAATCGCGGCGCCGCCGCCACCGACCGTGACGGCGCTCCGGTCTTCATGGCCAAGGATGCGTGGGAAGTCGGCTATGTGACGCAGCGCAACCCGTCAATCCGCTTCACCGCGACCAAGGAACGAGTGTTCGCACCGGCCCAATAATCTCGCCGCCCCCGCGAAGGTTGGGGCGACCTATATATCAGAGCAGGCTCAGCAAATCTGCGGGCGCAGCGGCCGTGTCGCTCTCCTCTTCTTCGCCCTCGAACTTGCTCAGCATCACGCCGAGCAGCCGGATCCCCTGCTCGACCGGCAGCAAGGGGGCGAGGATCGCCTCCCCCGCCGCGAGCAGCGCCGCCCCGTCGGCGATCGGCCCTGCCACCGACTTCGCGCGCGTGATCGTGCGGAAGTCGGCATAGCGCAGCTTCAGCGTCACCGTCCGTCCGCGCGCGCCCTTCTTCGCCGCGCGGTCCCATACCACGGTGCAGACATGGGCGAGCGCCTCGCGAATTTCGGTGTCGCTGACCAGGTCGTTGAAGAAGGTCCGCTCGCCGCCGAGGGACTTGAGCGGCCGGTTCGATCGCACACGGCGATGGTCCACCCCGCGCGCCAGATTATAGAGCCATTCGGCGCTATTGCCGAAATGCGCCGCCAGCCACGCGCGGTCCTGCGCCGCCAGATCGGCGCCCGAAAAGATGCCGAGCCCTTCCATCTTCGCGGCGGTCACGGGGCCGATGCCATGGAACCGCCGGATCGACAGCGTCTGGACGAACGCCGCGCCTTTCCCCGGCGGAATCACCGTCATCCCGTCGGGCTTGTTCTGATCAGACGCCAGCTTGGCGATGAACTTATTGTACGACACGCCGGCCGACGCGGTCAGGCCGGTTTCGGCGCGGATGCGTTGCCGGATCAGCCGCGCGGTCGCCGTCGCGCTGCCCAGTTCCGCCTTGTCGCGCGTCACGTCGAGATAGGCTTCGTCGAGCGACAGCGGCTCGACCTCGTCGGCGTAGTCGTGAAAGATTGCGCGGATCTGGTGCGATATCGCGCGATAGGCGTCGAACCGCGGCGGCACGAAAATCAACTCGGGACACTGACGCTTCGCGGTGATGCTCGGCATCGCCGACCGGACGCCGAATTTGCGCGCTTCATAGGATGCGGCGGCGACCACCCCGCGCCGTGAAGACCCGCCAACCGCGACGGGTTTGCCGCGCAGCGCCGGGTCGTCGCGCTGCTCGACCGAGGCGTAAAAGGCGTCCATGTCGACATGGATGATTTTGCGAACCGGCGCCTCGCCGCCGTCCGCTTCGCTGTCGCCGGTCTCGCTCACACGCCGATTCCTAGCATGTTGCCACGATGTTCTCAATCGCCACTGCGTGTTCCGCTTGACGACCCCGCCCCAAACTGGCAATCGCGCGCACCTTGGCGAAGCGGGTATAGCATAGTGGTAATGCTCTAGCCTTCCAAGCTAGCTAGGCGGGTTCGATTCCCGCTACCCGCTCCAAGATTTTGCCCCAATCAGTTCGAAATAGACTTTACAGGCCCCGATTTATCGCGATATTCCGTGATTAGTCGATCAAATCCGTTCGCCGTCGTTCATATGCAACCGGATTATCGAGGGGGCCACTTCTGGGGCCATCATCGGATCGGCGTTTTCGTGGCCCCTTGCTTGGGGGCCATTTGAGAAGGGCCCGCCGGTATGCCTTTGACGGACATTGCAATTCGAAACGCGAAGCCGCGCGAGAAGCCCTACAAGATGGGCGACACGCTTGGCCTGTTTCTTCTCGTGCAGCCGACTGGCGGCCGCCTTTGGCGCCTGAAATATCGCGTTGACGGCCGGGAGAAGAAGCTGGGGCTCGGCACCTATCCCGATGTCGGGCTGTCGGAAGCCCGGCGCCGACGCGACGAGGCCCGGACCCTGATCGCCTCAGGCAAAGACCCATCGCGCGAGAAGCAGCGCGAGAAAGTTCGCGCCACACTCGATGCCGGAAACACCTTTCAGCAGATATCGGACGAATATTGCGCGAAGCGGAAAAAGGACGGCGAAAACGGTTGGTCGCCCGCCACGGCCAAGCGGTCGGAATACCTGCTGTCCCAGCTGCGCGGGTCGATTGGAAAACTTCCGATCGCCGAGATCGAGCCGGCCGATATTCTCGCCGCCGTTCGCAAGATCGAAAAGCGCGGAAATCTTGAAAGCGCACGCCGCACCCTTCAACTGGCAGGGCTGGTTTTCCGCTATGCGGTAGCAACCGCGCGCCTTCGTTCGGATCCTACTCCGGACCTCCGCGGCGCACTGACGTCGCCCAAGGTTACACATTATGGCGCCATCACCGATCCGAAAGGCGCCGGCGAGCTGCTTCGCGCGATCGACGGTTACGAAGGGCTCGGGATCACAAAGCTCGCGCTTCAAATTGCACCCCATGTTTTCGTTCGACCTGGCGAATTGCGGCAAGCCAGCTGGTCCGAGATCGATCTCGATGCGGCCGTCTGGGAGATACCGGCCGAGCGCATGAAAATGCGAAAGCCGCATCACGTTCCGCTATCGACGCAAGCCATCGCGCTCTTTCGCGAGCTCCACGAGATCAGCGGGCCGCAGGGCTTCGTGTTTCCCGGCGTTCGGACCCGAGCTCGGCCAATGAGCGAAAACACCATCAACGCGGCGTTGCGACGGCTCGGATATTCGACAGACGAGATGACCGCGCATGGCTTCCGCGCCATGGCATCGACGCTGCTCAATGAAAGCGGGGCATTCTCGCCGGACGCGATCGAGCGCGCTCTGGCGCATGGTGATCGCGACAAGGTTCGCGCCGCTTATCACCGCGGGGCTCATTGGAAAGAGCGCGTCGCAATGGCCCAGTGGTGGAGCGACTATCTCGATCAATTGCGCAAAGGCGCAGACATTGTGAAATTTCCCGACCGAGAGGCCGGATGACAGATTCACCGGGCAATACCCGATGAAGAACGGGCCGGTTCGAAAGGTTGCAGCTTCCGACCGGCCCTAGCCGCAACCCTAACACCAGGATTGGACCTATGATGACCGTTAACACCGAGATCGCCGCTGGCAACCCGACGGCGCCGCTCGCCTTGGCAGAATCGTCAAGCAATTCGCCGCTCGAGCGCCTCGAGCAGTTGCTCGCCGCCCACGAGCGCCAAGGCGCCTTTCTCGAAACCATTGGGGACAAGCTCGAGATCGCCATCGGCATGGCGCCCGGCGATCGGCGCGAGGCCGAGTTGCAGAATTGCTGGATGATCCTGCTCACCGGCCACGAGATCCACGATCGTCATTTTCGGGAAATGGGAGACATCGTGGCGGCGTTCTTCGCCGAGCGGCGCGAGCGGAGGGCAGCAGCATGAGCAGCCTCACCGCAACCGCCCCGGCGCGACCCGCTGCCGACACCCTGATCGCCTGGCAAAGCCTCATGGCTGCCTATGAAGCGGCCAAGGCGGCAGATGACGACATCAACGCCCGATTCGACGTCGCATGGGCAGCGTATGAAGCCGACAAGCCGGCCGAGCCGGACATCGACCTAGCGCTGATCTTCGGCTCGTTCCCCGGTCTATGCGCGGCCACCCCGCGCCGCCTGCTCCATTCGGACGATCTTGACGAGCTGCAGCGCCAAATCCTCGCCGCGAAAGGCGTCACCCGGTGGGAGCGCATTGATCGTGACCCCGAGCGCATCGCCGAACTCGACAAGGTGCGCGAATTTCGGCGTCTGCTCGCCGAGGCCGAGCAGCGGCACGATCTCTCGGCTCGGGACGCCGAGTGGAGCGAAGCGGGCCGCCGTCTATCTGCAGCGCACGCTGCGCTGCTGCTGGCGCCTGCACCCGACTATGAGGCTGTTCGCTGCAAACTCGACCAGTTGTTCGGCCCAAAGGTCACCGGGGCGGTCGCGGATGAAGAGCGAAGCGTTCCGCCTTGGGGCGCTGAGCTAACCGACGCGATCATCGCCGATATGGCGCGGCTTGGGGGTGCGGCATGAACGCGGCAAGGGTTCCAGCAACACTGCCGCCAGACGTCGATCTTGTCATGGCGGTGGGCTGAACTTTTGGAACGAGCCGAACTGCACTGGATCACCTGCAAGGGGATAGGCCGGCCAGCCGACAAGCGTGTTTTGGGCGCGCTTCCCCTGCATTCTTGGGACCGCTTGGGAGGCGGCGAAATGTCAAAGCGATCCGTGGTAGAGGACTGGATTCCTCTCCAATCATATTTTGCTAGGGCGTCGAACTATGGCGTGGGAGACGTTGCCGCGGCCGGGGCGCTTCTTGCTCGGTTGAAAGATCTCAACGGGGATTTTCGAGCGCGTGGCGTCGAGCGCATATTCGAAAGCAGACAGTCAAACCTGTCCGAGGCGGTGACGCGCCAAATTACCGCCATGCAGCTTGAGCGTGGCGATCTTGCCAAAGGCCTCGAAACCGCAGCCGACCACGTTGATTCCAGATACTGGTTTGGCGGATGCGCCCATTGCGAATGCGATCGGTGCCGACAAAAAGCAGCCGACCCTAAATTTGCCCCCCCGATGAACGTGTTGAGCGATGCCGAGCGCAAAACCGCGTCGAAACGCATCCACGAAATCGACGCGTTCATAGATTCTTTCTACGGCGACAGAGAGGTTCTTCCCCGGAGAATTGATCCGGTAATAATTCCCGCAGCGTATTGGGCCGACTTCGAAACCGTTTCCGACGATTGCACGTCGGATTGGAGCGACGACGACGAGCAACCTCTGAACTGGGGTGACATCGACTGGCTCTCTGGGCACGGGAGATCGTTCGAACTTTGGGGCTCATCATGGCGCGAGTACAGCGCCATACAGGTCCAAGGCGGGCTGGTTAATCCGCTGATCGACGAACTGGCCAAATCTGATCGGTGGGAACTGGCTCGTAAAAAGGACGCGGCGCTCCGAGCATTTTGCGCGAGCCACTCGGGGTTAGGCGGTTATGAGGCTGCTCATAAGGAGTGGCTCGATTCCCCTTCGGGATATGGCATCAGCCGCAAAGCGTTCAGCGTGGTCTGGAAAGAAGAGCGCGGCGAACGGGGGCGGGGCGCCCCCAGGAAAAATCCGCCAGAATAAACCGCCATAATTTCCTTCAATGGCGGATTTTTTCGCCATATTTGGTCGGCCTCGTTCAATCAATCACGAGGTAGCCCAATGGCAACCGACGCAGTTCTTCTACAGAAGCTCACCTACACGATCGCGGAATTTTGCAAGATTTCCGGGCTCGGAAAAACTACGGTATACAGCCACATAAACGCCGATCGGTTGAAGACCAGAATGGTCGGCGGTCGGCGTCTCATCCCCGCCGACGCGGCCCGCGCATTCCTTCTCGGCGAGGCGGAATGATGCGGGCCCTCGACCTTCCTGCGCCGCGCGACGGCGATTGGTATGGCGTCCTGATCGACGAGCACGATGTCGCCGGCACGACGATGGCCGCCGTCACAATTCGTGGACGCCGCGGGCAACGCGCCGAACGACGCTGGTTCGATGACGGCGGCATCGCCCTCGCCTGGGCCAGCACGCAAGCAGATGCGCGGCACCTGCCGCTTTTCGATCTGCGCGAGCCAGCCGAGTAGCCATGAATTACCAATCGCTCGGCCGCGAGGTGCCGAAGCCGCCCGCCAATATCGAAGCCGAGGCCGCACTGCTCGGCGCGATCCTATGCGAAAATTCAGTCGTGGCGAAGCTACCACCTACCTTGACCGCGGATCACTTTTTCGAGCCGCTTCACAGTCGCATTTATGCGGCTGCAACCGATCAGATAGCCCGCGGCAGCATAGCGACGCCCGTCACCCTGAAGCCCTTGTTCGACAACGACCCGGCGATAGCCGCGGTCGGTGGCGTGGGCTATCTCGCCCAGCTCACCGGCAGCGGCGCGGGAATCATTGGCGCACGCGATCTTGCCCAGCAAATTATCGAAGCCGCCGAGCGCCGGCGGCTGATCGAGTGGCACGATGAGCGCATCACGACGCTGCGCGACTTCGCCAGCCCGATCGGCGATCCCACGCCGCCACAGTCCAGCGCGGGCGGCGCAATCGCTGCGACGCCCTATGCCTGGCGCGAGCCCGACACCTTGCCGACGCGCGACTGGCTGCTCGGCCGCTGGCTTCTCCGCGGCACGATGTCGTGCGTCATCGCTCCCGGTGGCGTTGGCAAATCCACGTTTCTCACTTCCGCCGCCCTATCGCTCGTCACTGGGCGACCACTGCTCGGCAAGACAGTTTGGGGCGGGCGGGCGCGCGTATGGTCCTGGAACCTCGAGGACGACGGCGACGAAATGGCGCGCTCGATCCAGGCCGCCGCCAAGCGCCACAACATCGCGCCGAGCGATCTCGACGGCCTTTTCGTCGACAGCGGTTTAGAGGGGCGATCGATTTGCACCGCAACCGTTCGAGACGGCCAATTTCAGCTGTTCGACCCGGTATTTCGACAGCTGACGCGCGAGATTCGGGCCCGGACCATCGACGCGCTTTTCCTGGATCCCTTCGTCAGTTCGCACGAGGTTGACGAGAATGACAATGCGCGGATCGATCGCATCGCTAAAGCCTGGGCTCGGGTTGCCCGAGACGCGAATTGCTCGGTCGTCCTCGTCCATCACGCCTCGAAGAACGGCGCCGCCGAAGTCACCGCTGCGAGTTCTCGCGGCGCCTCTGCCCTCGTCAATGCTGCCCGCTCCGCGATCGTTCTCAATAGGATGAGCGACGACGAGGCAAAGCGGCTGGGCATCGCGGCCGATGATCGGCGGCGCTATGTCCGCATCGGCGACGATAAGGCAAATCGCGCGCCGGCCGAGGCGGCCGACTGGTTCGAGCTGACCGGCGTTGACCTCGGAAACGGCGACCCCGGCGACAATGTCGGGGTCATGGTGCCTTGGACGATACCCGATCCGTTTGACGATGTGACGGTCGATCATTTGCGCGCGGTTCAGGAAATGATCTCGACGGGCGAATGGCGGCACCATCACACCGCCGAAAATTGGGTCGGCAAGGCGGTAGCCGAGGTCCTTGAGATCGACGTTTCCACAGGACCCGCAAAGGCGAAAATCAAGGCCGTGATCGACAAGTGGATGGAGGCCGGTGCGCTTCGGATCGACGAGCGGAAGGACGCCAGTCGGCAGGTCCGCAAGTTCGTGATTCCAGGACATCGCGCATGACGCTGCACCACCTCGAAAATCATGGTGGTGCGCAATGGTGCAACGGTGCGTGCAACACCTGCACCACCACCCCCTCCCCGTTTACGGGGAGGGGTGGAGTGGTGCGCGGTGGTGCGCACCTGTCGAGGTGTTGCAAAAAGGAGATTGGAATGACGGTGCACTCAGCAATCGAAATGTCGCTCGCCGACGCGCAGGCCCTTGCCGAGACGATAGGCTATGACCCGAACTGGTCGACCGCCGAACTGCTCGCCGCCTGCGATCACATGTCGCCCGCGCAGAAGTCGCGTATGGGCTTGGCGTTGCGCACCATCGCGACGGCGCAGCGGCAGGAGGCCGCCGAGCTCGAAGCCGAAGGGCGCGGCCAATGACCCGCGGCCGCGTTTCAATCGGGGCGCCGCAGCAGTCGAAGGCCCAGCGCATCGCTCGCTATGTCGATTGGGTCGAGGGCCTGCCGATGCGGGTCCGCGATATCCGCAGTCATCCCGGCCATGCGGCGCGGACCGGACGGTTCAAACCTGAAGACTGGCGGGCTGTCGAAGTCGAGTTCGCCAGGCGGCGCGATCAGGTGACGCCGATCGATACGATCGCCCCCGACCGGGCCGAGCTGGTTCGCGACCTCGTCGTCTGGCTGACGGACCATCCGGGCATCTCGCCGCTCGAAAGCGCCGACTTCGTCGCGAGGTTCGCCGACGTGACCCGGGCCGAGCTTCGCGTCGCGCTCGCCCATGTCGCGAAGATCGCGGCGGCGTGAACGAGAAGGGGCAAATTCGGCTGTCCGAAGCCCTTGCCCTCTTGTCCGCTGCCGGCGTTGGCGAAGTCGATTGGCTCGCCACGCTCGCGGCTGCCGGTCTGCGCGGTCGCCTAGTCGCGACAGGGTTTCAATCGATCACAGTCGGTCGGAACTGCTCCGAAGGGGCGGATCGTCGCCCGGTGCGCCGCATGATGTGGCGAACGCTCGCAAGCTCGAAGGCGGAACAGAAGGGTTACCACCGGATGATCGCCGGCGACGACCTGATCTGGAACCGCGGAACATGTAGCGATGATTTCGAGCAAGAGGCGTGGCGGGCTGTGTTTGCCGATGTGCCGAGCCTTCAGGCCCTTGTCCGCGACATTGTCGCCCGAGGGCCCGGCGCCAAGGTGACGCCGGCCGAAACCGCCGCGTGGATCGCGGCATGGCCGGGCGACAACTCGAAGGAAGCTTGGCGGGCCTATCGGCGGCACTTCGGAAGCCGAGCCGGCAAGCGCGATGAGGACTTCCTGCCAGCGTGGCAGCGTCATCACGGGACCCGCTCAAGGGGGCGTCCAAAAAAATCCCCGAGCGGTCAATAATCCGCTCTCATCGACCTCAAACCCGCAGAAAACCTAAATCCCGAGATGACGCTTGGCGGGGATTTTTCGCCGGTTCAAATTCCGTCCGTGTCCAACAACGGACGAGGAGCCATGCAGCACAACGCCCCCGAAAAGCTCGCCTATTCGATCCAGGAAGCCGTCGCGGCCACCTCTCTTTCGAAATCCGGCCTCTATGAAAAGATCGCTCGCGGCGAGATCCCGGCGACCAAGGTCGGCCGTCGGACGGTGATCCCCGCGAGCGCGCTTCGCCGCTTGGTCGGAGCCTGACGATGTTCGCCGCGATGTCCGCGCAATCGTTGCAGCGCGTCCTCGATCTCGTCGACTTCGCCGAAAGCGCAGAGGCGACGCCGGGGGGCATCTGGGAGAACCCGACGTTTCGCGAACGGTTCGCAGACACGACCGACGCGGAGTTTCGAGTTGCGTCGGCGATGCTTCGCGACCGCCTCGCCAAGCGCGAACACATCGACGGCCTGAAAGTCAAAATGGCCGAATGCGCGGGCAACGTCATCAAGCTGCAGGCCAAGATGCTCGAAACCACGAGATCCGTGATCGAGGCGACGACGGAATGGCTCGCATCCGACCCGCCCGCGCTGCGGGGAAAAGAACAGGGGAAAAAATCATGACGAACGATTGGGCTGCAGCTTTGCTTGCATACCAGGGGCGGAAGGCCCTCTTCGACCTGGCGGCCGAGGTCGGCGACTATGCCGACGCGATGCGCCGATATCATATGGCCCCTCGCGATGACGAGGCGGGCAAGGCGCGCGCCGATGCGCATGCGCTCCATGCCGTCCGGTTCGAGCAGCCGCTGGTCGATGCCATCGCGGATCTTCTCGCGACACCTGCTCCCGACCTCGATGCCGTCGCGCTGAAGCAGTCGGCCATCTTGGGGTTCACGCACCGCGAGGAACTGGCCGGCGCATTCGACGCAATCGCGGCCGACATCGCGCGCATCGCCGGCGTTTCGGTCCCCGCGGGAGAGATGGCATGAACGCGCCTCGCTTTGCCGGCCTGCAAGCCGAGCTCCGGAAAATGAGCCAACCGATCAGCGGCGAGCGCATCGCGGCCATCAAGCGGGGGGCCGCGAGCCCGGCACCGGCCCCGACCGTTGCACCCCGCGCCGCGGCTGCCGAGACGAAGCGGACTGCCCCTGCGAAGGCCAAAGCGGCGAAGCAGCCGCCCGCTGCAGCAGATAACCGCGCGTGGCAGGTCCCGGCCGAAGTCGCCGCTCAGGGCAAAATCAAAGTGGAAGGTTATCGGCTCGCGTTCGAAGCTACGACCGACCAGCTGCGCCGCATGTCGAGCTTTCCAGCGGCCCGAGGGCGCATCGGATCGCTCATTGCGATGGTTGCCGCCGGCGCGAGTGATCAGGAGATCCAAAGAAATCTCGCGTCAAAGGAGACCGATCAGCAGTTGGCATCATCCGCGGTGTGGGACCGTGCGATAGCTCGGGTTTGCGGGTCGCTCGCGCCTAGCGATCGCGCTGAGCAACCTGCGCCTCGCGAGGCGGCGCGCGCCAGAATGCTGGCGGTCGCGTCCCATCCTTACTTCCAGGGGAATGAACGGAAGGCCCTTGCCTACCTGACCTCAGACGCCCTCCTGCCCGTCTCCGCGGGCGGCATCTTGAACCTGGTCGCGATGCAGAACGGAGAGCGGCGCAGCATCGATGCGTGGGCAGGCGATATGCATCCGGCTTGGGCTCGCGCAATCGCCGCAGTGTTCCCAACCAACTAACCGAAATCGAAGCAGAAGGACCAAACGCATGGATTTGCAATTGATCAAACGGACGACGGCAAAGTTCGCAGCCGCGGATTTCAGTGCCGAAAATGCCCGCTACCAGGCGGTCGCCGACAAGCTGGCGGAAGTTGAAGGTGCGATCGAAAAGGCGGACGCGCGCCGCGCCGAGATCAATCGGACCTTGGCCGAATGGCGCGAGCCTGCGGGCGCGGACATTGCCGCGGCGTTGCTCGACGGCAAATCACCGTCCGAGGCGACGGCAGCGCGGTCTTCGTTCGAAGAATTGCGGTCGGAGCGCGAAGCCCTCTCTTCGGCAATCGGCGTCCTCAACGAGCAGGCGCGCGAACTGCACCTGGACCTGCAGGCCGCGCGCGACGGTTCCCTCCATGCGGTCCGCGCCGATGCGCAGGCCGTCCTCGACAGCCTGATGGCCGAAGCGTCGGAGCATGCGAAGGCGATCGTCGACGCATTCGCCAGCATCGAGGCCATCGCCGTCGGCATGCGCTGCGGCACGACGGAGGCGAGCGCGGCGCGGAAGGCGGTCGACGGGTTGACGGGCGGCGGCGCGCTGCTGCGGTACAATCGCACCCTCCCCGTCCGACCGGAAGTTGTCGCGATGATCGATGCGCTTTCCGACAAGGGCCCGGCCGTTCGAGTCACCAAGCTGACCGAAATCACGGCCCCCTGACAGAATCCCGGTTGGCTTTTCCTTTTGCGCCAGCCCGGTCCGGGGTCGCCCAGGCTCGTCGGCGGCCCCGGTTAATTCTTCGCCCGGGGGGCTCCTTTCGCCCGGGCCCAAGCCTGGCGGTTCTCGTCGTCCCGCCATGGCAACTGGGCAGCGGGTCGCTTTCATCGGCCCGGCCCGCTGCCCTTTCAATACCCCTGCGGCGCCCACGGGGCGGCATTCACGACGCAGGCAACCTTGGCCGGCTCCGTAAGGGGTCGGCCCTTTTTGTTACCAGTATAGGAGACCGGCAAATGCCTCGCCCGCTTCCCACGATCGACGAGCTTCGGCGCCTGCTAGCGTATGATCCTGAGACTGGCGTATTGCGCTGGATCGCTCGGACACCCGATATGTTCGCCGGTGCCACCGAGCAGGCGCGACGGAAAACATGCGCATGCTGGAACGGCCAGTACGCCGGCAAGCGCGCCATGATCGGGATAGATGGCTATGGCTACCATCAAGGCCCCGTGAAGGGCCGGTATCTCAAGGCCCACCGCGTCGCTTGGGCGCTTCATTTCGGCGAATGGCCCGGCCAGAAATGCAGCCACCGCAACAGCGATCACCGCGACAACCGGATCGCGAACCTGCGCGACGTCGACCACCAAACCTGCCAACAGAATGCCAAGCTGTCGAAGCGCAACACGAGCGGCGCGGCTGGCGTCTTCTGGCACCGCCGAATGCAACGATGGCAGGCTTTCATCCGGCGCGAGGGCAAATCGCGATGCCTGGGCACCTTTCAGACCTTCGAGGAAGCCGCTGCCGCACGAAAGGCCGCCGAGGTCGAGCAGGGCTATCACCCGAACCATGGAAAGCCGCGGGAAACGGCAAACCGCTTCATCCCGCGCCGAGACAGAGTGCTTATTCAAACTGAGCCAATGCTCGAAACCCGACCCTGATATTTAAAAAGGGGTCCTCCAGCGCATATCCCCCTGAAATCCGCTAGGTAGGACCCGCGATTTTTCAACGTTTTCTGCCGTTTTTCGTTGCGTTTCGTCGCCGCATGAATCATCCTCGCGACATGAGGACGGCACCGAAGAGACGGGCGAACAATCGCAGCGGCCGGGTCGGCGTGCATTGGCATCAGCGGGCAAAGAGATGGCGCGCGCGGGTCCAGGTCGCCGGCGAGCGTTTCGAGCTTGGCGAGTTCGTCGAGTTCCCTGCGGCCGTCGCTGCCCGTGAAGAGGCCGAGCGCCGTTTCGGGCTGGGCGCCGGGCTATGAACATGCCCGCGGCAATACACATGCACCGGCCTGCCGAGCTCTGCCAACTCGCTGGTCGCTGGTCGGGCGAGATGCCGGATCCCGCCGGCGCGCTGGTCGAGCGCAAATGGGATGGCTTCCGCTGTCTCTTTTTCCCCGGCCTCGATCGGCGTCCCGGCCTATGGACCCGTAACGGCATGCCCATGCCCGGCGCCGGCCATATCCTCGCGCGCCTGCTCGAGGTCGAGGCGGCCATGGGCGGCCGCTGGATGATCGACGGCGAGTTCGTTGTCGACGGCACTCTCGCAGCGACCAAGGCCCACTACGATCGGGGCTGGCGCTCAGGTGACGCCGGGGCCTTCCATGCGTTCGACGCGGTGCCTCTCCCTGATTGGCAGCGCGGCCATTGCGATATGCCGCTGGTCGAGCGCAAGGCAGCGCTGGCCCGCGCGATCGGGGCCACGGCCGCGGACAGCTCGGCATGGGAATGGCGCGAGGGCAGCCGCGGGGCCGCGCATGGCGTCGATCCGGTCGCGCTGGTAGCCCACACATGGGCGCATGATGCTGCTGACGTGGAGGCGGCTGCTCGCGCCGAATGGGCGGCCGGGCATGAGGGCATAATTGCGAAGCGCGCCGATGCGCCCTACGTGCGGGCAAGGTCGACCGATTGGCTCAAGCTCAAGCGACCGGGCGTGGACTGAAAGACTGCCAAAGTCTGAAACAATCATCGCCGATCTTACAGTGTCACTTCACAATTCAAATCTGGCTGATTTCTGCCGATTATGTGGAATGACCCCGTCTTGGCCGTGAAATTCATTGTCTCGCAAGCAAACTATGGCAGAAGTCTCGCCAATGGATCGTGAGTTCACCTTCCGGATCGCAGGCAGCTATTCGCCTGATGACATCCCGCTCGAGCGCCTCGGGGAATATCTCAAGGCGTTAGGCGAGCTCTTTGGCGAGCGGGCAGACGTGCATTTTAAAAACCTTGAGCCTGGGTCGACCGTCGTCCGAGCGGTCGTCGAGCATTCGGCTGTTCCCAAAGTGGAGGCTCGAATCAAGAGCGCGGGGGCAGGCGATGGCAACGCAGCCTTGGCGAAGGCGTATGAGAAACTCGACAGCCTGTTGCGCGACGATAACGCTACCGGTGAGATCGCCGACGCCGCCAGCAATGTGATCTATGTGGATTTTCCCGGCCGCAACCGCATTGAGCGGGTCGCCTATGGCCCCGTGAAGCAGCAGGGCACGCTCGATGGCGTAGTCTTCCGCGTGGAGGGCCGAGACGCCACTGTTCATGTCGGGATTATGGACGGCGACAAATCGTACTCGCTCGAAGCACCGGCATCGATGGGGCAACGGCTGGCAGCGCTCTTCCGAGCCGGTCCCGTTCGCTTTCGCGGCAATGGCACGTGGTACCGCACCGGGGACGGGACATGGGATCTGCGAAGGTTCACGATTGATGGGTTTGAAGAACTCGATGACGGTCCTTTAAGCGCGACGATTGCGAGCATTCGAGGCGGGCCAGCGTCGGACTGGCGGCAAGTTGATGATCCGTTCGGGACGCTTGCACGGGAGCGTGACGGCGGGGAGAGCAAGCATTGATTGCCGCCATCGACGCTTCTGTTCTTCTTCTGATGTTCGACCCCAATTGCGGGGTGCCGCTGGGTGCCGAGGGCATGCCCGTGGATCGTTGCAAAGAGCGGATCGAGCATCTTGTCGACCGGCTTTCGAGAAGCGGTGGGCGCCTACTGATCCCAACGCCAGCACTTTCGGAGCTGCTGGTCCATGCCGGCGCGGCCGGTCCGGAATGGCTGGCTCGCCTAAGGAGCAAAAGAGCCATCCAGATCGTCCCATTTGACGAGGTGGCGGCGATCGAGTGTGCCGCGCTGGCGCGCGACCGGGCCGCGAGAGGATCATCGTCTCCCCGCGCTAAGGCGAAGTTCGACGAACAAATTGTCGCAATCGCCTCGTTCCATAGGGCGATCGAGATCTATTCCGATGACGATGACATCCGCCGGCTTGCGCCGAAGGGCGTGGAAGTGATCGGCATTGAGGAACTTCCGCTGCCGCCCGAAGCCGCTCAGGGTAGTCTCGAATTGGACACGCCTGGCGACGCGCCGACCCCATAACTGCTGGCGGTGCGAGTGGCGTGCCTCCGCCTTAAGCCCGAGTAATGGCGTCGCGCGGACGGATCTACGCGCCGAGCTGGCGAAGTCGAGATTCAACCGCCTGCGCCTCGCCGCGTGCTATGTTCGCACCGACGAGATCGCCACTCTTCTCGCGCATCCCAGCGCGAAAGTGCCAATCGGAAAGCTCTTTTCGAAGCTGGGTAATTTCCGCATCCCGCGCTTGTTCCGGTGTCATCGCTGTTAACTCCATCCGATCCGATAATCGCTTCGCGTAGACAATGGCGCAAACGACATACACGACGAGTGGTCCGTAGAGCGCGCCAAGGTAATCCCCTTGTTGAAGGGCCCCGATAAACGACAATGCACATAGGCCACCGCAAACGACCTGATATCGCAATGGCCAGGTGCCGATATTCCATAATTGCATCGTCGTTGCCTCATGCTCGCAGTTCTCGTCACCGTGTAACGAAGTGGCGGTTCGGCAGTTGATACCGACGCCACTTCAGGTGTCAATTTGCGGCTTGCTCGCTAATCATCGTCGCGAACGCCAAGCACCACTAGCGTCACGAAAATCATCATCGGCCCGAAGACGGCAACGCCGTCCATTAATTGGCCGCCTGAGATTGTTGCCGGCGGTTCCGCACTCAAGACTAGCGCATGGCGTCGATCGACTTTTCCCGCGCCTTGAACCACGGATCCGCGTTGCGCTCGACCGTCAGGCGATCGGCGGGGCAATCCCGTTTCGCCATTTTGCTGCAACAGGATCGCCATAGAAGCTCCTCGGCACTGCGGCGGGAGAGAATATGTCAAAGGAACTGGTTTACAGCGGGCCCGGTGCATCCGCGGTCCCCGCCGCCCAATATATCCGGATGTCGACCGAGCATCAGCGATACTCGCCCGACAGCCAGCGTGCTGCCATTGCAGCCTTCGCGGCTTATCGGGGCTTCCAAATTGTGCAGACATACCAAGATGCCGGGAAGAGCGGACTGACTTTCGACGGCCGGCCGGCATTGAAAGCGCTGCTCGCGGATGTCTTGGGCGGCCAGCAGGAATTTCGGGCGATTCTGGTGCTGGACGTGAGCCGGTGGGGCCGGTTTCAGGACACCGACCAGGCCGCGCATTATGAATTCATGTGCCGCGAAGCTGGAGTGGCGGTGCATTATTGCACCGAGCCGTTCGACAATGACGGTGGGCCGATCGCATCGATCGTCAAACATATGAAACGTGTCATGGCTGCCGAGTTCAGTCGCGAATTATCGTCCAAGGTGTCCCGTGCGCAGAGGTTGCAGGCGCAATTGGGGTTCAAGCAGGGCAGCACATGCCCATATGGGCTACGCCGCCAAGTCGTCGACGATCAAGGCAGGCCGCGGGCGATCCTCAAGACGGGTGAGCGAAAGGCACTCGGCACGCATAAGGTGGTCTTCGTCCGGGGCACGGCAAAAGAAGCTGCCGTCGTTCGACGCGTGTTCGAAATGTATGCGCATGAAGGGCGGCGCCTGACCGAGATCGCCGAGTGGGCGAACAAAAGGAAGCTGAAGCAGCCGCACGGTGCCCCATGGTCGCGCCAAACCGTCCATCGCCTGCTCCGCAACCCGCTTTACGTCGGGGACTATGTCTTCGGGAAGCGGTGCAATAATCTCGGGAACATCGTCCGGGTTGCAGAGAAGGAATGGGTAAGGGTGCGGGTTGTGGACCCGATTATCTCGCCCGAGCTGTTCGAGGCCGTTCAAGAGCGGCACCCTAGAAGCCGCCTCCAATTCACGGACCAGGAGATCAAGACGGGGCTGAAGCGTTTGCTCGCCGAAAAGGGGCGCCTGACGCAACGGCTTCTCACCGAATGCCCATATGTACCGTCCCCCACGGCCATCATTTGTCGCTTCGGGAGCTTGGCCGCTGCGTATAACGCGATCGGATATGAGCCGCCGAAATATTACCCGCCCAACCCAGATGGGGAGCGCTTCAGCCACGATGAACTTATCGAGCGCATTCGCGAGCTCTACGAAAGGCACGGCTACATCAGCGTCAGAATGATCAAGGCCGAGCCCAGTTTGCCAGCCTATAATTACATCTGGGCGCGCCTCGGTGGGATCACGAAGATTCTCAATCGGCTCGGCGTGGATGTCACTCAGCGGTCGCAAAGGCTGGAGAATCTCGCGCGATCGCAGAGCAGCTTGATTGGCATTCCCGGCCGCTCCAATCCGCGGAGGCATCGGAATGAGGATGGCAGCCTGGTTTCGGACGACCAATTGGTCGGACACCTGAAACGCCTGCTCACCGAGCACGGTCATTTAACGACAGAAATAATTGCCCGTGATCGCCTTTGCCCCGATCCTCAGCTCTTTCGCCGACGGTTCGGCAGCATTCCCCATGCCTATGCGCTTGCTGGTTATGCAGGGACCCGCCGGGATATTGCCCTTGCCGCGCACGCGAGGAAACGTCTGGTCGGACCAAGCTAGGCGGCCGAGACGAATCGGCCGATCCTTGGCGTTCGAAGCCCTACCCTCGCCGCAATTGCTCCGCGACCAGCGATGGCAACGTCGCCTGCGCCTCGCGCATGATCGCCGGCACGTCGACGCGGGCCTGCCGGGACGTCCGCGGGATACCGATAAAGGCGACGATAAAGTCCTTCGCGACCTGGCCTTTCCGCAGCCCGCCACCGATCTTGCGCGACTTGGCCGTGCGGGCCTTGCCCGAACCGCTGACGCTGGCGTTCTTCACGACGAGCAGCGGCCAGCCGTTGACGCTGCGAACCATGACCAGCGGACCGATCTTCTTGTCGAGCCCGAGCCGGTTATAGGATTCCGGCGTGATCCGCTTGCGGCCCGCCTTGCTCGGGATGTCATCGGTTGCGATCCAGAGCCAGCGCCCCTTGCGCGGCGTGATCGTCGCGCCCGCGGTATAGCTCTCAATCGCGCCGACGGTCCGCTCGCTCTTCGTGCGCAGATGCACCCAGCCCGAGGCCGAGAAGCCGACCCCGGACGATCGAACCTGTCCCCGCTTCTCAAGGTCGCTCCCGCTGCCCACGGCATTGCCCATGCGCCCAAGGCCCGCCGATGACATCTCGCGCCGGATCATCGCCTTCGCGCGCGCCGCCGCAATTTGGGTCGCATTGAGCGCGGCCGCCTCGAGCCGCGCCCTCGATTGCCGCTCGAAATTGTCGAAGGCCGACAAGGGCGGCATGCGGACTTGAACCTTGAAGCTCATCGGAAGGCCACCGTCTGGAAGCCGTTGCCGAAGCCGCCTCCCCCGCCCGCTTGCAGGATCGCGTTGGCGAGGATGTTGGTCTGCTGCTGGATCGCATCGACGACCGGCGAATAGGTGAAGCCGTTATCGTTTTGCGCTCCGGTCGGAGAGAAAGGCGAATCCCGGTTCTGCGCGATCGAGGCGATATTGGCCTCCGCGTCGATCCGCTCCTTCGTGATCCGCGTGATCTCGTCGAGCAGGTTGAAATAAGGCGTCTGCGAGCCGCTGAACTGACGCTGGATGTCGAGCAGGTCCTGCGCCGCCTTGGCGAAGTCGTCATAGGCCGTCTTGTCGCCGGCGAGGACGCGGGCCTTGAGCGGGTCATAGGCGGTCTGCGCGGCCGACAGGCGATCGCGCAGGCTGCGCCCGCTGTCGCCGATAGTGAGGTTGTCATAGAAGGACCGCAGGCTGGCCGTGACCTTATCCGACGCATCCTTGATCGCCTTCGCGCGCTCGATGCCGTAGAGCTCTTCGAGGTCGGCATATTCCGATGCGCTCGCGCCCGCTTCGGCAAAGATTTTCTTGAGCCGGTTGAACTCCTTGTCGAGCGTGTCGAGCGCCGCGCCGACCGGATCCTTATATTCCTTCAGGCGGTCGAATACCGATTGGAAGTCGAGCGCCTTCTGCACCCCGACTTCAAGGTCCTTGTTCGCTGCAATGAGGCGCTGTTGGGCCTGCGAGATGCCGAGGATCGCGCCGTCGCGGATCGCGTCGGCAATCGCCGCCCGCACCGCCGCTTCGGCGTCCTGGCCGTCATAGAGCAGGTCGGATCCCGCGCGCTTGGGATATTTTTTTGACCCGACATCCGAGCTGCCCGAGCCCGAGACGCGATAGTAGCCCTTATATTCGCCTATCGAGACGCGGAAGTTTCCGACGTCGCCGCCCAGCATCTCGGCGAGGCGCGCCAAGCCCTGCTGAACCGAGCCGCTGGCCGTCGTGAGGTCGTTGCGCACGCCCGACTTGTTGCCGGTGACGCTGAACCCGCCTTCGCCGCCGCCCGTGATGACCGAATAGCCCTTCGGGGTCTTCTTGAAGAGGCCGCCCACGACGCTGCCGAGCAGGCCGCCAGCGATAGCACCCACAGGGCCGGCGAACTGGCCGAGCGTGCCGCCAATGGTCTTGCCGAGCGCTTCCCCGGCGATCTTGCCCAATGCCCCGCCGATGGCCGAGCCGGTCGCGGAGCCCTTGTTGCCGAAGATTAGGCTCGATGCCGTCTGCCCGATGAAGGCGCCTTCCGCCGCGTTCTTGAGCAGGCCGCCGATTCCCTTGCTGATCGGGGAGTCGATGCCCAGGCCGTCGCGCGTCGTCTTGTTCAGCATCTTGAGCTGGTCGATGACGTTCGACTGCTTCGAGTTCTTTCCGTAAACGACGATCTCGTCGCCGTAAGAGGTCGCCCCGGCATTTTTGCCAAACAAGGTGGCGCCCGAGGGCATGCCGTCGGCGCCGAACTTCGAAGCGCCGGTGAGCTTGGCGAGCGGCGAGAAGTTGTCATTCGCGGCGCCGCGGAAGGCGGACGCCGTGGAACTGATCGCTTCTGTGAGGTCGAGCAAGGCCGTCGTGGCCTTCACCGTCGAGGCGACATAGCTTTCGGTCGCCGCGTCGATCGGCTTCTTCCCGCGGATCTGATCTTCGAGGCGGGCGAACATATCGCCGAAGAGATTGTCCGCGATGCGGCGCGCGATGATCTCGTTGACCTGCTGCCGGATGCTCGATGCGAAGTCCTTGAGGGCGCCGCGGGCATCGTTGGGCAATTGGGCGATCGATTGCTCGATAGCCGAATATGCGCGCTCGAGTTCCCTGATCTGCGCGGGCGCGGTGCGAACGGCCCGATCCATGCGCGCCAGGATGCGCTCATTCTCGCGGTTCTGCTCAGCCTGCTGGTAGAGAAGGTCGAGCTTTTCCTTCGTTATGCCGAGGCTCTTGAGCTCGGTTGCCAGCTGCTCTTCCGTATCGACACCGAACTGCCGCATCAGGTCGTGGGTTAGCGCGAGTTTTTCGGCTTCCTCGTCGCGGCCGAGCAGCAATTTCCGCTGGATTTGCAGCTCTTCGTTCCCGGCCTTGATGCGCTCGTTGAACCCGCGCTGCAGGAACTCGGGGATGAGCTTGCCCTTGATTTCCTCGATCTGCCGGCGCGTCTCGGCGTCCTTCGCCTTTTCGGCATCGGTGAGCTTGCCGCTCGCGGCGCGGCGATCGAGCTTCTTCAATTCCTCGTCGAGCTGGCGCGTGGCCTTGGCTGCCCGGTCGATATCGCGCGGCGCGGCATCGAACTGGCTGCGCAGGTTCGCAACGGCATCGGCGGCGCGGTCGGAAGCGTCCTCGATCGCCTGGGCGGCGCGCAATTCCTGGTCGGCGCTCTTGCCCTTCGGCGTGCGGGCCCGCGGTGCCTTCTTCGGCTTTTGCAGCTCGTCGGCCAGCTTGCCGGTGCGCAGCGATTCATCTTCGAGCGACAGCTTCCGAATATCGAGATTGGCCGAAATCCCCTCGCCGCGCAGGTCGAGGATGCGCCGGGCGGTTTTCGCATTCTCGCCGCCGCCGCGCACGATCTCGAGCAGCGCGTCGCTGATCGCCTTCTGGTCGGTGCGGTTCTTATAGATGGCGTCGGCGATGGTCGTGTCGCGGCCGATCGACCGAATGAGCGGATCGGCGATCGATCCGGCATTCTCGAACCGCACGTCGGCGCTCGAGGTCACGAGACGCTTGATCTCGGCTTGCCGGTCCTTCTGCGACTGCGCGAGGCTGTCGATCTCGTCGAGGCGCTTCAGGCGGGCATTGGCGATCAGCGCCTGGTTCTGCCGGACCACAGCGCCCGTGGCGAGGTCGAAGAAGGACGACATCTCGGAAAGGCGCTTCTCAAGGGCCTTGTGGGCATCCTCGGCCGTGTCCGCGGCATCGGCATTGTCGAACAAGCCTGCGGTGAGCGTGGCGAGTGCCCCGACACCCAGGCCGACCGCAAGGCCCCATGGCCCGGAGAGGAAGGCGCCGAAGCGGCCGACCGTGCCGAGCGTCTTGCTCGTCGATCCTTCGAGGGCGCTCAGGGCAAAGGCGAGTTGTGGCAACTGTTGAGCGAAGACGACGCCGGCGCGCTGACCGCTGTAGAGGCTGATCGCGATGTCCTGGAGCTGCTGGCCCGCGCCGATCGATGCCTGCCGCAATGCACCCTGCGATGCCGCCGCGGTGCGGCTTGCCCCTGCGAACGTCTGTAGCTGGGTCCCTGCCCGGCTGATCTCGGCCTGCACCCGCTCATAGCTCGCCGCCTTGGCGTTCAGTGCCCGCGCTTCCTGCTCGGCCTCGTTGGCGGCTGCCTGCGCCGCCTGGATCTGCCGGCGCGTCGATGCGGTGTTGTCGTCGTTGGCGCGGGCGGCGGCTTCAAGGGCCCTGGCAACTTCGCGCGTCGCCTGGGCGGTGATCTCCGCTTGGCTGGCTGCCTGCCGCATGGTCGCCGTGTCGAGGTCGAAGCCGCCGCCTGCATTGGCTGGTAAGGTGAGCGCCCGGGCGATCGTTCGCTTCACCTCGTCCATATCGGTTTCGAACTGGCGCCGGACATCGCGACCCGCATCGGCTGCGGCCGAGCGGAACTCTCGAAAGCCGTTTCTGCTGTTGTCGAAATCGACCGACACGAAGGCCGGAAATGCGCTTGCCTGGGCCATTGTTGGCGTCCCCATGGTCGGGGCGGCATTCAGATCGGATTATCTTTTTGCCACCCGGGGGACAGGCGGTTTTATGTTGCTGCCATTATAGCGAAAAGCGATTCGCGGCGCAAAGTGAATGTGGCCGAGGGGCTCACCTGCGCCGCATGTCGGCAAAAATGGCCCTCAAGATGCCGACCTCTTCGAGAGGCTTCGCGTCGCCAATGACGGCGCGTGCAGGATCATTCAGATCTGCTCGAATTCCATCGAACTTGGGCGGCAACCCTCGTCTGTCGAGGCAGAGCCAAAACGCGCAGCCCGACACAGTGAATTGCCAAAAATTGCGGCCGAGCATCCTTACCCTAAATGGATGAATGCCGATCGGAACGCGCTCGCTTCGCTCTGCGGTAAAGCGCTGATATGACGCAACGAGCGGCGCAGCAATCGGACGCTGCCGGAAAACGGCATCGGTAACGCTATCTGTCCAGGAGCCCAGGGATAACCCAAGGGCTTTGCCGCGCTTCGATTGCACCTCTCGCCAAATCACGCTGAGCACAAAGCGCTGCAGCATGTCGGGTCGTGGGTTTGGCACGCTAACCGCCCGCCTGTCGCCTGCCTGGTCGCCCCCAGCGTTGAGCGCGCGAACGAAATCCACTCCATATCTGTCGAGATCACCAGTCAAATTCTCGTGCGCTTCGCAAAGGATATCATCATCAAATTTTCCCGACTGCCGAAGACGGTAGCCGGGGGTGCCTCGCTCGCCGTAAACGGCCGCTTGAGCCCCGTCTTTCGAATCGTGGACCAGCGCGCGCGGCAGAATGTGGCTGCGAACCGTATTGGGGGAGCCGCAAACGCCGCAAGCCATCTTCTGTCCCGATCTCCACCCAGCGCACTGCCAAATTCAACGACGAACTATGGCACCGACGAGAAAAATGGGAAGCATCACCTGCTTGCCAGCTCGCAGAACAAGGGGCCACTTTGGGGGCCATTTATTGTGGGTGTTCAATAAAATAGCGCATTTTCGACCGATGTCCGAACATTGCGGTTCCCGCTACCGCTCCAATTTCCCATACATCGCTGACCGCCAATGTCTGGACTTTCCCCGGAAATCTGCCGTATTTGACGTCTGAATTGGTCGCGGACGTTCGCGATTAAACGCTGGCAGCCGGAAAATCTGGGGGCCTTTTGGGTTTCGGGCCCGCCATCGAATAAAATGGCCCCCAATATGACCCTCACTGATACGGCGATCCGCAACGCGAAGCCTGCTGAGCGCGACTACAAGCTGGCGGATTCTGGGGGGCTTTTTGTGCTCGTGACGCCAGCGGGCGGAAAGCTCAGGCGGTTGAAATTCCCAATCGACGGCAAGGAGCGCAAGCTATCGCTGGGGCGGTATCCCGACGTCAGTCTGAGCGAGGCCCGCAAGCGACGCGATGCGTCCCGTGCGCAAATTGCGCCGGGCGCTGATCCGGCGCGCGAAAAGCAGCGGGAGAATACCAGGGCGAAGCTGTCGGTCGACAACACCTTCGAAGCCATCGCCGCGGAATATTTTGCCAAGCGGCAGCGCGATGGCGAAAATGGTTGGGCGCAATCGACCGTTGTTCGCACCGAATCCCTGCTGACTCGGCTCAACGCTTCGATCGGGCGATTGCCGATCGGTGAGATCGAACCCGTCGACGTGCTGGCGGCGGTCCGCAAGATCGAAGCGCGGGGCAAGTTGGAAAGCGCCCGCCGCACCCTGCAATTGGCGAGTCTCGTCTTTCGCTATGCCATCGCAACGGCGCGGCTGACTTCCGACCCGACGCGTGACCTACGCGGCGCGCTGACTTCGCCGACCGTTACGCATTACGGCGCGGGCCCAGCTCAAGCGCATTTACGCGAAAGCGGGCGTGCATTCGCAAGTCGCCCTCATTGCGACATTATTCGAAGACCTCCTCATCAGCGACGCGATCCCGCCACCCTCATCCAACCTGGCCGAGAGAGATTTACAGCGGTAATTCGGCAGCCGAGCTCGGGCAAAAAAATCGCTGCTCACGTCCTCGATCGAGATTATTCGCTGGCCGCCAGTTGCGGCGGACTATCGGCGGGTTGCCGCGCATAATATCCGAAGCCGGCGATGACGGCGTAGCAGAGCGCGGGCAGAAGCAGGGCGAGGCCGAGGCTGCCGGTCACGTCGGCGAGCGCACCGGTGGCGAGCGGAACGACGGCGCCGCCGAAGATTGCCACGTTGATGATTCCTGACCCCTCGGCGGCGCGGGAGCCGAGTTTTTCGGATGCCAGGCTGAAGATGGTCGGGAACATGATGGCGTTCATCAGTCCGATCGCAAGCAGGCTGTAGCCCGAGACGACACCGGTCGTATTTGTCGAAACGAGGATCAGTGCGATGGCGCCGACCGCGACGCAGGCGAGCAGCTTGCCGGGACTGATCAAGCGCATCACCGCCGAACCGACGAAACGGCCGACCATTGCGCCGCCCCAATAGAAGCCGATCAGCTTGCCCGCGGTCTGTTCGGGCAGCGCCATGACATGCCCCTGCATGAGATAGCTGACGATCAGCGACCCGATCGATACCTCGGCCCCGACATAAAGAAAGATGCACAAGGCGCCGAAACCGAAGCGCGGACGCTTGAGCAGATCGATCCCCGCCAGTCCGGCACTGGCCTCGTGGCGCTCACCCTTGAGGCGGTTGCGGAACATCCACACGGCGGCCGCGACGATTGCGAGGGCCGCCGCTATGCCAAGATAGCCGTGGACGATCGCCTGGCTTTCGGCGGTTCGATAAGCATCGAGTTCGGCACCCGTCAGCTGATCGGCGGTCACCGAAGCGAGACTGCCGAGGATCAGTGCCGATCCCGCGATGGGGAACAGCGTCGTGCCCAGCGAATTGAACGCCTGCGCAAAGGTCAGGCGGCTGTGCGCAGTCTCGGGCTTGCCGAGCAGCGAGATCAGCGGGTTGGCGACGACCTGCACGATCACGACGCCGCTCGCGAGGATGAACAGCGCGAAGAGAAAGAGCCCATAGACCGCATTCTGCGACGCCGGGATGAACAGCAGACAGCCCACCATCATCGTCAGCAGCCCCGCGACCGCGCCGCGCATATAGCCGATCTTCTTGACGAGCTTGGCGCCGGGAATGCCGATCAGCAGATAAGCGGTGAAGAAGCAGAACTGGACCAGCATCGCCTGGGTGTAGTTGAGCGTGAACAGCTCCTTCAGCTTCGGGATGATCACATCGTTCAGCGAGGTAATGCCGCCGAAAATGAAGAAGAGCCCCATGACGAACAGGCACAGCTCAGGCGCGTCGACATGGTGAGCGCCGCCGACAGGATAGTCGGCAATTGTCGATGCATCTTGGGGCACGAGCGCCATATCACTCTCCTCGGGATAATCGGAACATCAGCACGGCACCGCCCATCAATGGGCGCCCCGCGGCATCGCCGCAAGCAATGCCGCGGCGATGAAAGCCAGCATCGCCAGCAGCAAAAAAAGACCCGCGAATCCGAAATCGGGAACGATTGCGATCGCGATCCAGGGCATGATCAGGGACGGCGCGGTGCTTGTCAGGTTGAACAAACCGATCCCGGTCGCGCGCCGCGCGGGGTCGGGAAGCACGCGCAGCGTCTGACTGGCGTGGAGCGCAAGAAAGGCAGCGCTGGCGCCGCTGAAGAGCAGGTAGGCGAGCTTGGCCAACCCCGGTGATGGCGCCGCCCCCATCGCGCCGAGCAGCAGGCCGGTGCATGCCGCGAGCAACGCCAGAACGACAAAGGGGCGATCGCGCCGGTCCGACCAGCGGCCGAGCGCCATCGCGGCGCCAATCGACAGCGACAGACCGATGGCAAAGAGCAGCATCTTCTCGCGATTGGTCATCGCCGGATCGAGCGCGCGGAGCCAGAAATAGAGATAAGAAGCGAGCGCCGCACCAGGGACCTGCATCGCGAGGCGCGCAAGCCACATTCGTATCGCTGCGGCCGATTTGCGCCGCGGCGGTTGAACGATGTCCACCGATCCCGGATCGGTCGGCAGCAGTCGTGGCCGGCCAGCGACCAAGAGCGGTAGCATGGCGGCAACGGCGACCATGGAGACAAGCCACAAATTGTCCGCGAAACTCGCCGGGGTCTCGCGGGCCACGAGCAGCGACGACCAAGCACCGAGCGCGGGAGCGAACGCGAGCAGACCCCCAAGAAGGCCCTTTTGCCGATCGGGGACAAAGTCGCCCGCCCATGCGATCAGCGGCGTCAACATGAGGTTGAGCGTGAGCTGCCAGGCAACAACGAGCCAAAGCAGCGCTGCCACGCTGGTAAAATGCGCCATCGAAAGCTGGAGCGCGATCGACAGGGCGAGTCCGGCTCCGATCCAACCGCGCCGGTTCCGCGTCCGGTCGCTGAGCCAGCCCGAGGCGATCGCCGACACGCTTGCCGCGAGGGCACCGGCGAACAAAATATAGCCCAGCCACCGAATATCCGCCGTACCCGCCAGTTCGGCCACCCGCATCGGGAGCAGCAGCATCAAAAAGGGAGTATAGGCGATGACGGCCCCGGCATAGGCAAGCGCGTAGAGAAACAGCAATGCGAGCGGCTGCCGCTCGTCCGCCGTTCGGGTTTCGCTCGCCACCCCTGCCCCCATGCCCAAGCTCCGACTTGCGCGATGCAACCGGTCGCCTCATCCATCTAGCCATGCTTTGCGCCATAATATAGTCGCCCCGCGCCGACGACGCGCGGGGCGGCCCTTGCCAGCGATCAGAAGTTCACGCGAACGCGAAGACCGTAGGTGCGCGCGTCATTCAGGAAACGGATGTTGAGCGACGAGCCCACGAGCGCCTTTTGCGACACCTCCTCGTTGAGGAAATTGCTCGCCCAGGCTTCAATGCGAAAATTGTCGATCGTATAACCGATTCCGAGGTTGAGGGTGACATAACCCTGCTGACGGTCGGGAAAGCCCGCTGCGAACGCCGTCTGGCGCGTTCCGTCGAGGAAGACGATGTCGGCTTCGTTGAACTGGCTGAGATAATAGGATGAACGATAGTTGAGCAGTGCCTGCCAATCGAGGCGGCCGGGACCCGCGTCGAACCATTGCGACAGCCGCGCGCTCACATTCATCTTCGAGGCCAGCGGCAGCCGGTTGCCGACGAGGCTGATCAGCGGCGAGTTGCCGCCGGCGCCGAAATCCTGCGCGCGGGCATCGGCGACGATGCCGCGGGTGATCTTTGTGTCGAGATAGGCCGCGTTGATGTCGAGACCGAAATTACCCGGGAAGCGCAGACGCATCTCGGCCTCGGCCCCGTAGATGCGCGATGCACCGATGTTGCGGTTGACCAGCGAATAGCCGTTGCAGACCGGCGGCTGCTGGGTTGTATCGAGGTTGATGCAAGTCAGGTCCTGAAACACCTGGTTGGTATAGTCATAATAAAAGCCGGTCAGGTTGAAGACGCCGCGCCGACCGAACATGTCGAAGCTGTTGCGGCTACCGATCTCGTAGACGAGAAGCTTTTCGGGACTGAAGGTCTCGGGGATCGGCGATCCGTCGAAGCTGTCGTTGAAGCCGCCCGATTTGTGACCGGTCGAAACCTTGGCATAGAGCATGTTATCGTCGCTCAGATCATATTCGATGCCGACGCGCCAATCGACATAATTGAATTTCGAGCTTCCGATCTGCTGCCCCGGAATGGTGAAATTGGCGTAGCTGAAGCCGCCATTGCGATCCGACGGGTTGAGCGTCGGGCAATTGACGAAGCCATTGTCGATGTCGGGGCGATCGATGCAGGTCCCGTTGGGATTGGTGCCATCCGCGATCGCGCCGATCTGCGCAATCAGCGTGTCGCGCAAACCCGGCGTCTTGACGCCTTCGATGAGGAATTGCGCCATGCCCTGCGGCGTCGTGATATTCGAGACGTCGAAATTGGGGCGGTCCAGCAGCGCCGGCCGGAAACCTTCGGTGCCGATGCGCGTGGCAAAGCAGCAGTCGAAATTTTCACCGCCGAGCGTCAGGGCCCAGTTGCCCCCAATGCCGTAGCGCGACTTGCGCTCGTCGGTATAGCGAATGCCGGCGAGGAAGCGGAGCCGGTCCGCGACGTCATAGGTTCCGTCAACGTAGAAAGCATAGCTCTCGCCCTTGACGTCGGGCATTACGAACTCGGTCGCCGAATAGCAGCAAAAGCCGCGGTCGGCGAGCGCGAGATAGCCCACCGCCTGATCTTCCTTGAAATAGAATGCCCCAAGGTTCCAGCGGAAGCGTTGATCGTCGTTCGCGAACAGGCGCGCTTCATAGACCTGGCTTTTCGAACGGGTCTGCCAGAAATTGCCCGAATAATTGTCATATTGGACTGCCGACAGATCGCGGCCCGGATAATCGATACCGTCACTTGAGGCATTGACCTGATAAAAGTCGACCGAACGATAGCTGCCGGTGAGCTCTGCGCCGAAGGTCCCGAAATCATAATTGATCTTGCCCTGAATGCCCCAGAGCTCATTCTCCATATCGCCCTGGAGACCGCGATAGACGACATGCTTGAGGTCCAGCTTGTCGGGGCGCAGGCCGCTGCCGACGACGGCGCTGAAGATATTGGCACCCGGATAGCCGGTTCCTGTTTCCTTGCCATAGTCGCCGACGATCGAGACGCTCAAGCGATCGCTGGGCTCCCAGAGAAGCGACAGGCGCCCGGCATAATTTTCCTCAAGACCAGCGGGCTTCAGATCGCGCGCTTCGGCGCCGGTCGAGACATTTTTGAAGCCATAATCACGGTTGATATAATAGCCCGCGGCACGCAGCGCCAAAGTCTCGCCAAGCGGAATGTTGATCGCCCCCTCGGCGCCATAGGACGAGCGATTGGCGATTTCGGCCTGCGCATAGCCGCTGAACTCGCCAAGCCGCGGCTTTGCGGTGATGATGTTGAGCGTGCCGGCAAGTGCGTTCCGGCCGTAGAGCGTGCCTTGCGGCCCCTTGTTCACCTCGACCCGGTCAAGATCGTAAAACATGAGCCCGAGCCCGCGCGGACGCGGAATATAGGTTCCGTTGAGATGCGGCGCAGCGCCCGGGTCACCCAGTTCGGTGTTGTTCGCCGACCCCACGCCGCGGATGAAGATTTCGACATTGCCTTCCTGGTTGGCGATGCTCAATCCGGGGATGGCAACCTGAAGCTGACGCAGTTCGGAAATGCCGTCCTGCCGCAGCTGTTCGGCGCCAAGCGCCTGGACGACGCCCGAGACATCCTGCGAATCTTCGGCACGCCGATTGGTGGTGACGATGATTTCGTCGTTGTCGCCGCTCGCCCGATCTTCTGCTCCGGCGGTCTGGGCGTAGGCGGGCATCGCTGCCGTCGTCGACAGCAGCGCCAGCAACATTGCTCCTGAAATTTTACCCCTGTTCATGACATCCTCCCTTTTATCACTCTTTATTTGCACTGCAGCACCGGCCCTGACGGCGAGACGATCCGCGCCGACGACAGAATGAGATCAAGCTTTCCCGAGGTTGTGATGCTGAGCGGCGTCTCGACGCGCGCCATGTCGACGCCGGCCTTCTCGAAACAGCGAAGCGGGATCGCAATCCGCGTCCATTTCCGACTCTTCGCGGCCTCGGTGAGCATTGCACGAAGCGGAAAACCGCCGGCACATTTCGCTCCGCAGCCCATCACGAGGCTCACCTCGGCCGACGGCGGCGTATCGACCCTGACGTCCAACTCGAGTGCGAGATCGCCGTTCGACTGGCGCGAAAGATCCGTCGGCGAATCCTGAACGATCGCCGCGACGGCTGTCCCCGCGCCGGTCCAGCGAAGGCGCACCGAATCCTCCTGCGCGGCGCGGTCGGCGCCGCGCGCTTCGATGAGCTGGGGACCGGGATTGGTGGAAAGCGCCCCGGGTGCTCCGAGCAACAGGCGCCGCCCGCTACCAGGCTTTCCGGCGGCGAAAAGAACGCCGGGGTCCACGGCCGCGACGCTGGCTCGGGCTTCCGACAGCGGTGCAAGGTCGCCGTTGTCGATTGAGGTCAAACCGAAGCCATAGGCAAACAGCGGATCATAATCCGCATCGCCAACATTGACCGCGGTCTGGTCGCTCGTCTTCGGCCAGCTGTAGGGGAGCTTGCCGCGAAATTCGGCCTTGCCGAACAGCATGTCGGCCACGCCGCCGCCCTCCGAACCCGGCAGCCAGGCTGCAACAAAGGCGTCCGAGGCATTGAGGAACGGGTTGACCCACATCGCACGCCCCGAGAGGAACACCGCGACGGTGGGCACACCCTCGGCTTTCAGCGAACGCAGCAGCGCGAGGGTCTTGGGGTCGTCATAGCCGACGTCGGGCCGGTCGCCCTGGAACTCCGCATAAGGATCTTCACCGAAAACCACGATCGCGACATCCGGCTTTTTCGTATAGCGTCCGTCAGGCGAAAGCATTGCCGACCCGCCGGCAGCCTTGACCTCGGCCGCGATGCCTTCCCAGATCGACTCGGCGTTGGGAAAATCGCTGCGCTTCGTTCCGGTGCCTTGCCAGCTCAGTGTCCAGCCGCCGGTCTGCTTGGTAAGATTGTCGGCGCCGTCGCCCGCGACAAGGATCGTCGCCTCCGGCTTCAGCGGCAACAGACCGCTGGCGTTCTTGAGAAGGACGAGCGATTCGCGCACCGCCTCGCGCGCCAAGGCCCGATGCTCCTTGCTCCCGAGCAGCTCGAACCGTCCGCCATAGGGTCTGTCCGAGGGCTTGCCCGCTTCGAACAAGCCGGCGCGTAACTTGACCCGAAGAATGCGTCGGACCGCGTCGTCGAGCCGCGCCATCGGGAGCGTCCCGTCGCGCGCGTGCGCGAGCGTAGTGCGATACAGCTCCTTCCAGCTGTCGGGCGCCATATACATGTCGAGCCCGGCAACGGCCGCCGCCGCGCAATCGGTCGCCGTACATCCCGCGACCTGACCATGTCCGTTCCAGTCGCCGACGAGGAAGCCGTCGAAGTTCCAGCGTTCTTTCATCACCCCGGTCAGCAACGAACGGTTGCCGTGCATCTTGACGCCGTTCCAGCTCGAAAAGCTGACCATCACCGACTGGACGCCCGCATCGAGAGCGGGGAGGTAGGGCGGACTGAAGAGGTCGCGCAGCTGCGCCTCGGGCATCTCGGCATCCCCCTGATCCTTGCCGCTATGCGTTCCCCCGTCGCCGAGGAAATGTTTGGCGGTCGCGATGATATGCGGGCCGCGGAGCCAGTCCTTGTCACCGATCCTTCCCTGTAGTCCTTCGATCAGCGGCGCGGCATAGCTCGTCGCGATCTCGGGAGCTTCCCCAAAGCCTTCATAGGTGCGCCCCCAACGATCGTCGCGGACAACCGCGAGCGTCGGCGCAAAGGTCCAGTCGAGACCGGTGACCCGCATCTCGATTGCGGTTGCCGCGCCAATGCGGCGGATGAGGTCGGGATTGCGGGCGGCGCCGAGGCCAATATTGTGCGGGAAAAGCGTCGCGCCCACGACATTATTGTGCCCATGAACGGCATCGCTGCCCCAGATCACCGGAATGCGAGGCAACTTGCCATTCGGTTTCATGGAAGCGGCGTAAAAGGCGTCGGCGGCTGCAAGCCAATCCTTCGCTGGCGCATTATAGCGGCCGCCGGGATCGGAATTGCCGCCGTTCAGCACCGAACCCAGATGATAGCGGTAGACGTCATCGGGCGTGACACTTCCGATATCCGCCTGAATGATCTGGCCCACTTTCTGCTCAAGCGACATCGCCGCGAGCAGTTCCTCGATGCGTCGCTCGACCGCGGGGTTGAGAGCGAGCGTCGCAGGCCGCGCAGGCCAGTTGGCGGGATTGGCCCGAGCGGCGGAGACGGAATCCGCAACCGGCGCCTGGGCGGCCGCGACCGTAACCGAATGGGGAATGGTCAGCGCTGCAAGCGACGTGAACCCAAGCGCCATGACAGCGCCGCGCGGCAAGTTCATTTCCTCTCCCCGTTTATGTCAACGTTTACCGATTCTCAGTCAACGTTTACCGTTAGACATCGACAGATGTCAAGCCAGCCGCTAAGACCCGTGAAATTGCATGGCATCGGACCGTGATCGGTGCTCTGGCGCAGCGGGGAGAGGGGCCGATTTCCAAGCGAACTACCATCGTCGATATCGCGCGCGTCGCCGGCGTCACGCCCAAGACTGTTTCGCGCGCGCTCAACGACGCTCCCCATGTGAGCGAGGCCGTTCGCCAAAAGGTGAAGGCGGCGGCGGCCGAACTCGACTATCATCCCAATCTCGCCGCCCAGAGCCTGATTGCACGCCGGTCCTTTCTTATCGGACTCACTTACGAACGTCCGAGCCCAAGCTATGTCGTCGACCTGCAGAACGGCGCGCTCGGGCGCCTTGAGGACGGGCGCTACCGGCTGGTTGTCCTTCCCTTCAACCATGTCGCAAGCCGTCCGGAAGAACTGGGGAAGCTTCTGCTCCGCGCGGGGCTCGATGGCGTCCTCCTTGCGCCCCCCGCCTGCGACCAGCCCCTGTTACTCGACATGCTCGACCGGCAGAAGCTGCCCTATGCGCGGATCACTCCCCACCGCGACCTCGATCGCGGCATCGTGGTGACAATGGATGAAGTCGCTGCGGGCCAGGACGTAGCGGCCCATCTCCTGTCGCTTGGACATCGGCGCATCGGCATCATCCTTGGCGATCCTTCGCACGCGGCCAGCATGGGCCGGATGGAAGGCTATCGACGCGCGTTCGACGAAGCGGGCGCGGCTATCGACGACAGGCTGATCGTCACCGGCGATTTCACCTATGACGTCGGCTACCGCGTCGCGCGGACTCTGCTCTCGCTGTCACCGCGTCCCACCGCCATCCTGGCGCAGAATGACGATATGGCCGCGGCGGCCGTCGCCGCCGCGCGCGATCTTGGCCTTTCGGTCCCCGCCGACCTTTCGGTGGCAGGGTTCGATAATTCGGAAGTCTCGCGTACCGCCTGGCCGCAACTTACAACCGTCAACCAGCCGGTGCGCCAAATGGCATGGGACGCCGCGGATCGGCTGATTGCCTCTATCGACCAAAAAGGCGATGTTGCGGGGCCGGAGCGGCGCGACCACGCGCATGAGTTGCTGGTACGCGCGTCGACCGCAGCACCCGCCGCCGCCTGAACAAGCGACTCATTCGGACGCAAGCGGCGGATTGGCCAGTTCGATCAGTTCGCGCGCCTGCGCTGCGAACCACTGCCCGGCGGGCGGCGCCTCGACCGAACGTTCGGGGTCGACGGGTCCCGCCGTTCCGCGCAGGCACGCGCCGTCCGACTCACCGGGCACCTTGATCCACAGGAAGGCATCGACATAGCGGTTCCCGCTTTCCAGCGAGGGCAGTCGTCCCAGTCCGCGACCGGGAGGGTTGCACCAGACCTCCGCATCGCGATATTTGCCGGCGGGTGGATACCACGACCCTTGGCCGTTGCGGCTCGTGTCAATCACCGCATGCTTTTGCTGATCCGGCGCGCGCGTCAGTCGCAGCTTGGCAAAGAGCCGATCATAGGCCGCATCGGTGGCCGTCCAGCTCGCGGTTTCTTCGAAGCGTGCCGGGCTGAACTGGCTTGGACATTCGCGCGGATCGAGCCCGCCGCGGGTGATGAGCGCGATGCAGTCACTCACCCACCGCGCATAGGGGATGATGCGGTCATCGCTCTCGAAATTCGAGACGTTGAGAAAGAAGCCCGACACTTTGGCGACATCTGCCCTGATCAGTCGAGCGGCGATCTCGCCGGGCGCCAGCCACCCGCTGCCGGTACCGTCCAGATAGATATGAACGTTCGGCAGCGCAGACAGGATCGCGACAGCGCCGCGCAGTTCCTTATAGCGCCGCGCCGCCGCGGCTTCGTCCTGCCCTTCAGGCCGGCAACCCTCGAATTCGCCGGCAAGGGTCCGATGCCATGGAATGACGCCAAGTCCGTCCGGTTCCAGAATCACGATCGCTGGACGGTCTCCGATCCCGCGCGCCAGTCCGCCGATCCAGTCGTGATAGGCACGGCTGTCGGCCGCCCCACCCGCCGAATAGAGCGCACAATCGCGATAGGGGATATTATAGGCCACCAGAACCGGCACCTGCCTTGCTGCCAAGGCGCGGCTGACGATATCGCGCGCCTTTGCCTCGACGATATCCGGTGAACCATAAGCGAGCCACGATGCGGAGGGAAACCTGGCGAGGAAAAGCGCATCGTCTTTGGCAGGTCCATTCAGCCTGCCGGCAGCCTCTATCGTCGTACTTCTTGAATCAACGAACAATGATGGCGCCTGCGCTGTGGCCGCAGGCGCGCAAATCGCAAACGACGACAGCAGAGCGGCGATGAAAAACCGTGTCATAGAGCCCTCCCCACCAGGCTGCCGCATGGACCATTGCCACCTTTGTTAGCCGATGCGGGAAAACTGATAGGGGTCGGCGGTCCGCGCGCGCAAGATGCATCGCGATCAGGGACTGTTAAACAATTATGTTCGCATCGGACCGGTCGCCGAGAAAGAGTTCGACGAGAAGCAACGCAGGTGCGGCATCGCGGAATGCGACCCCTTGCCACCTGACGATTGGCAACGCCTTTGCGCCGGGGCGCGCGTCGAGGCGATCTATAGCGCCCATGGCGCAGAACTTGCCCGCTATTTGCGCCGTCGCGCCCCGGCGCACGATGTTGGCGATCTCGTCCATGAGTGTTGTCGGCGGTTCGCTGGCTAAGGAGGATATCCACAGCGCTCGGCTTCCCGGCGAGCGAGGACCACCGCCTGCGTGCGTCAGGCGAGGATGTCGGACCTGAGGATGAAGGCCGACCGTCTCGCAACGCGGCGCCAATTCGTCAGCGAAATGGGGACATCGTGGCGTCACGCCTGCCCGGTCGACAATCCGGTTAGAGCGACAAGGGTCGTCGAGCGTCCCGTACGGCCTTCCGCGCGCGTTCCACCAACGCGGGATTGCCGATTGCAACGACCCATCGTTCGACGGCGAACTCCTCCACTTGCCGGGCCACGACCTCTGGAGTGTCTGAATCATATCCAGGAACGACGGCCAAACCGATGCCGGCCGACACGAGCGCCCGAACGCTCTCTTCGTCATGTGCCTGCGCGACGATGATCGGTTTGATCACGTCTCTGGGGAGGATGTGCGGTCGCTCGCACGCGCACCGCGCGATCATCCGCATGCCGACGAGATCGGCAATCCGGAGCCGTTCGCGCCGCGCAAGCGGATCCGTCGCCGTCATCAGCAATTCATAACGCTCCGCCCAGAGGGGTTGTTCGCGGCGATCGCCCTCGCCGGGAACGATCGCGAGATCGGCCTCGCCCCGATCCACGACCAATCGCAGATCGACTTCAGGGCCGGTGCCGATTGCTTCGAAAATGCGAGCGAGCTTTCGCAGCGCGACGGTCGGGTGGACGAAAAGCCGCACGATTGCCGCAGGCGCCTCTTTCCGGCTGATACTCGCTTTGAGTCCGGCCACATCGGCGAGGATGGCGCGGGCGCGGTTCGCGAGTGCGATCCCCGCGGGTGTCGGTGTCAGCCCAGTCACGGATCTTTGAAAAAGCTGGGCCCCGAGCACGGCTTCGAGCTTCTGCACGGCGTGCGACACTGACGGTTGCGCCACATTGCAGCGGCGTGCGGCACCGCTGATCGAACCCTCTTCGAAGGAAGCGACGAAATAGCGCAGAGAACGGAGATCCATAGGCCTGTCCTATACTATGCATCTATATAATATATTTTTCGATGATATCGCAATCGGCCATGCGGGGCTCGTCAATCAGAGGAGCCGTCATGGTCAAGACCGCAATCACGCTTTTGGGCATCGCCCTCGTCGCTGCAACCTGGTGGTATGTCTTCGACAGTCGCGCGCCGCGAGAGGCGGACGATGCG
>OFTY01000265.1_pt1 | contig 49463 bp, 41 predicted proteins | sample 1775061 | NCBI WGS metagenome assembly OFTY01 (sample SAMN08195773, study PRJEB24354) | sludge metagenome | isolation source: sludge from phenol fed wastewater aerobic bioreactor B | place: India: Nagpur | collected 2016-09-16 | reverse complement strand
AAATTGTTCTGCTGGTATTAAAGCTCTTAGTGATATTATCTGCACGTCATCGAACGCCCGGCAGATCGTGGAAAGCTTGCCGCTTGATCAAAAAATAATTTTCGCCCCGGATAAGAATTTAGGTGCGTATATTAATAAGGTCACAGGCCGCGACATGGTTTTATGGAATGGAGCGTGTATGGTTCATGAAATCTTTTCTCTGGAGAAGATTACAAAGCTGAAAGAGCGGCATCCGGAAGCTAAGTTTATTGCTCACCCCGAATGTGAGGAAGCGGTGTTGCGGTTGGCGGATTTTATAGGTTCTACCACGCAGTTGATAAAATATGCTGTAGAAGACGAGGCAAACAGTTTTATTGTGGCTACAGAGGCGGGCATTTTACATCAGATGCAGCAAAAAGCTCCGCTGAAGACTTTTATTCCTGCACCGCCCGATAATGCCTGCGCCTGTAACGATTGCCCGCATATGAAGTTGAACACTTTGGAGAAACTCTACTTGTGTTTGAAATACGAACAGCCGGAAATTATTTTGGACGAGGCATTACGGATTGCTGCGCGGAGGCCAATCGATAGGATGCTCGAGTTGAGCAGGAAATTTGGGTTATAGTTTTTTCTTATTGTTTTCGTGAAGCGCGCCTAATAGTTCTCAGGTTCTTTGGGTTTGTTTCACGTGGAACGTTTTTGGAATTGTTTCATTTGATAATAATGTTTCAGGAGTACGATATAATTGTCGCGGGGGCAGGTCATGCGGGTTGTGAAGCAGCCCTTGCCGCAGCAAAGATGGGATCCAATGTTTTGTTGGTTACGATGAACATGCAGACGATAGCGCAAATGAGCTGCAATCCTGCTATGGGTGGAATAGCCAAAGGACAAATTGTTAGAGAAATTGATGCCCTCGGAGGTAACAGTGGTATCGTTAGTGACAAGAGCATGATTCAGTTTCGTATGCTGAATAAGTCGAAGGGTCCTGGAATGTGGAGTCCACGGACTCAAAATGATAGGAATCTGTTCGCTCAGCTCTGGCGCGCCTCTCTGGAGAAGTCCACGGTGGATATTTGGCAGGATACTGTGATAAGTCTCATTGTTTCACGTGGAACAGTCACTGGGGTGCGTACAGCGATGGGTCACGAGATTTCGGCCCGGGCAGTGGTGCTCACAAGTGGCACTTTCCTGAACGGAGTGATCCATATCGGCGAAAAGCAATTTGGAGGAGGTCGTATTTCGGAGAATAAGGCTACGGGAATTACAGAGCAATTACTTTCTCTCGGTTTCGAAAGTGACAGGTTAAAAACAGGAACCCCGCCCCGGGTGGACGGAAGAAGTCTGAACTACGGGAAGATGGAGATACAATATGGCGATGAAGAGATTGTCGGATTTTCCTATCTGCCAGTTCAGAAAATAGCCCCTCAGGAGCAAAGAAACTGCTGGATTACTTATACAAGTCCTGAAGTGCATGAAATCCTTAAAACCGGATTTGAGCAATCACCCATGTATCAGGGTAGGATAAAAGGCAGCGGCCCACGATATTGTCCCAGCATTGAAGATAAAATCAGTCGTTTTGCCGATAAAGACCGTCATCAGCTCTTTGTAGAGCCCGAAGGTTGGGATACGGTAGAGATTTACGTGAATGGTTTTAGCACTTCGCTACCCGAGTCGGTGCAATACGCAGCGCTTCGCACGGTTCCGGGATTCGAGCAATGTAAAATGTTTCGCCCCGGATATGCCATCGAGTACGACTATTTTCCACCCACGCAGCTCGATTTTACGCTCGAAACAAAACTGATTCAGAATCTTTTCTTTGCCGGACAGATCAACGGCACAACTGGCTATGAAGAGGCTGCTTGTCAGGGGCTTATGGCTGGAATTAACGCCCATCGAAAGGTAAAGCAAGAAGAGCCAGTGATATTAAAAAGAAACGAGGCTTACATTGGTGTGTTGATAGACGATCTGATCAATAAAGGCACGGACGAACCCTACCGGATGTTTACCAGCCGGGCAGAATTCCGAACGTTATTACGACAGGATAATGCGGACCTAAGGCTGACAGAACTCGGGTATCAGATAGGTCTTGCCTCAGACGAGCGATATCAGCTCTACAAAAAGAAACAGGAAGATGTAGAAAGTTGCAAAACTATGCTGGCTCAGCTTCCTGTCGAACCATCAGAGATTGCCGGATATCTGGAATCGGTATCGGCCAGCCCTTTATCGGAAAAGACGCGCGCGGCCAAACTGCTCCTCCGGCCCGAGGTGGAAATAAATGCTTTGCTGGACGCGCTGCCAGCGCTCCGTCAAAGGAAGTCAAACTTCGATCCCCTGGTTTGGGAACAGGCCGCTATACAACTGAAGTATGATGTTTACATAGAAAAGGAAAAGGAACTGGTTAAAAAAATGGCCACGCTCGAAGACCTTATGATACCGGAAACTTTTGATTATCATAAACTTAGTTCCCTCAGCACCGAAGCCCGCCAAAAGCTGACCCGAATAAAACCCCGGACGCTTGGACAAGCTAGTCGTATCAGCGGAGTAAATCCAAGTGATGTTCAGATACTGATGGTGTATATGGGCCGGTAAATAAGTACTGTGGCATGGATGTACGCGAAGCTATATACCACTACTGCAATTATCAGGAGCGATGCCATAGTCAGGTGCGAGACAAGCTTTTTTCGCTGGGATGTCCGTACAAGGATGTTGACGGGTATATCGCCGAACTCATTGAGAAAGACCTTTTGAACGAACAAAGGTTTACCTGCTCTTTTGTTCGAACAAGATTCGGGCAGAAACACTGGGGAAGAAAGAAGATTGTCTTTCAGCTCAAGCAACTGAACATTTCAGACTACTGCATCCGAAAAGGGCTGGCAGAAATAGACGACGAAGAATACTTGCGTACCGCCGCGAAATTGATGGAGAAAAAGTGGAATGAGCTGCGCACAGAAAAGCATGTATATAAGCGAAAGCAAAAGGTTTTTCAGTATCTCCATCAGAAAGGATTTGAAACAGACGTGATCACGGAAATGCTCAAAGAAATAATGACGGGCTATTGATGATGTAAAAACTGAGAATCACTAAATTTACATAAACACGAACAGATCATGGTACAACAGGTGACCGAAGGAGTGAGCGTAACCGTTGAAACCTTTTATCAACCCGTTCAGTCCAACCCGGTGAGCTCCGAGTTTTTGTTTGCCTATCGCATTACAATAGAAAACCTTAGCGCTGTACCGGTAAAGCTTCTACGCCGCCATTGGCATATTGTGGATAGCAACGGCTCGTACAGGGAAGTAGAAGGCGACGGAGTGGTAGGACAGCAACCCATCATAGCACCGGGAGAAAATTACCAGTACACCTCTGCAGCGAATCTGAGAAGTGAGATCGGTAAAATGTTTGGTTCGTATCAGATGGAGAATATTCACAGTAAAAAGCTGATCACAGTAAGTATTCCGGAATTTCAGCTTATAGCTCCTTTTAAACTCAATTAATTTCCGCCTGAGGCAAGCTCCAATAAGTCGAGTTCTGCGGAATTTTGAACGCTTTCTTCAATTCGCCCCAGTTCCTTAACTCCCCGAAAAAGAATGATTGTGGGAACCCTTGTGGCCCGATAGGTCTTTTCTATGCCTGTGATGGTTTCCTTTTTTCGGTCCACACCAATAAGGGTAACGTTACCCATGGGAAACTCAGCCGCCACCAGCACCTTGTAGAACTTTGGCAGCAGTAACCGGGAGTCGTCGCACCAGGTACCTAAAACAATGACCACCGAGCAATTTTTCAATTCGCTTTTTAGAGACGCGATCACCGCAGTATCGGGGTGGTAGGCTTCATATCCCTCCGTCAGCCAGGTAAAATTATGATCCAGAACCTCGAAAGAAAATGAGCCGGTAAGCATATCGGCTGCACCATCCGGATCCGTCTGCAGGGCATATTGTTGCCCCAACACCATAGAATTCATAAACAGAAAGAATAAAGACAAAAAGGCAATTCGTACGGTCATTCTTCAAGATGTTTTTTCAATTGCTGTAGTTGTTTTTTCAACTGTTGCAGGGAGGATTTGAGGTTGAGGCTTGCCTCTACCCGATTTTTCTCGGCTTTAAGTTTACTTTTTGCTCCCGCCAGAGTAAAACCCCGTTCGCGCACCAGATGGTAAATGATTTTAAGATCCTCGATCTGTTCGCCACCATAGAGTCGGTCGCCTTTCTTGTTGGTCCGCACCCTTAACTCAAATTCATTGGTCCAGAACCGAATATGTGAATTGTTAACGTTAAACAGCTTCGCCACTTCACCGATGCTATAGTATTGCTTCTCCGGCACCCAGTTTTCCAGCACGCTCAAGGCTATGCCCTCCTTTTTTTGCTGTTTGCGGGGCCTCTGTTTTTCCGATAGCTCCTCTGCCTGCGCGGCCGGTGCAGCTTTTGCAGTGGACTTCCGGGGCGGTGCAGTCTTTTTCTGCGGCTCTACAGGTGGTAATAAGTTTCCAAAGAGATCCAATTGACTCATACCAACAAGATAGTATGCTTTTGCCAAATAAGGTTAACCGACTTTAAAACAAAGGATACTACAACAAAACCCATGGCTTTTTGCGCTAAATTTGCCAGCCTAACGAAAGGACATGCAACTGGATGAACTATATGAACGGGCTTTGCGATTCGATATGCTGAGTATTGAAGAAGGTATTTACCTCTTTGAACAAGCATCGTTACCGGATCTGATGTTTGTAGCCAACGAGCTCAGAAAAAAGCAAGTGCCGCATGGAAAAGTGACCTGGATTATAGACCGCAATATGAACACCACCAATGTGTGTGTGGCCAACTGCAAATTCTGCAATTTCTATAGAATACCGGGTCATCCCGAAAGCTATGTCACCGATCTAGAAACCTACCGGGTAAAAATTGAAGAAACCTTTCGCTATGGTGGCGAACAGCTTCTGTTGCAGGGCGGGCATCACCCCGAGCTCGGCCTCGACTATTATACCGATTTGTTTCGCTCGTTGAAACAAATGTTTCCCAACTTAAAATTGCACACCCTCGGGCCGCCCGAAGTAGCCCATATTTGTAAAGTCTCCGGAGTGAGCCACCACGAAGCGCTGGTGGCGCTCAAAGAAGCGGGAATGGACAGTATGCCCGGACCCGGCGCGGAAATACTCAACGACCGTGTGCGGCGCCTGATCTCCAAAGGCAAATGCGGAGCGCAGGAATGGCTGGACATTATGCACGAAGCCCACAAGGTTGGACTCACAACTACTGCGACTATGATGTTTGGGCATGTAGAAACGATTTATGAACGATTCGAGCACCTGGTAAAGATTCGGGAAGTGCAGGCCAAAAAGCCGGAAGGAGCCAAAGGATTTATTGCCTTTATACCCTGGACCTTCCAGGATGTGGATACGCTGCTGCAGCGCATAAGAGGAACGAAAAACCTGACGACAGCAGAAGAGTACATACGGATGATCGCGATGAGCCGGATCATGTTGCCCAACATTAAAAACATCCAGGCGAGCTGGCTCACCGTTGGCAAGCCGGTGGCGCAACTTTGCCTCCATGCGGGCGCCAATGATTTTGGCTCTATTATGATCGAAGAAAATGTGGTGAGTGCTGCCGGCGCGCCGCATCGTTTCACCGCCCAAGGGATACAAGATGCCATCAAGCAGGCGGGCTTTGAACCCCAGCTGCGCAATCAGCAATATGAGTTCAGGCCCATGCCGGAAATGATGGAGGAGCAGCAGATCCATTACTGACCTAAGGATACTTTATCAAACAATTTGTCCAACAAATCCTCGGTTAACTATTGATCTAAGGAAGAGTATTATAGTTTTAGCCCACTTTGCGACGCTTCTTTTTATTAATTTGTGACGCGTTCCGGCGAAGAATAACGGGAAATTTACAGACACTACAGGAGAAGCGCCTAAGGGGTAACATCTTTGGTTTGTACCGTATTAAAGCAATACCAATGACAGCGGTCGCTGCACTTTCGTTGTCATCCTAATCAGAAACCCATACTTTTGCGCCCACATTCTCAAATCCATGTGGCACCGCATAGCAGCATTTATTATCAAATTCCGGGTTTCGCTGCTCGTGTTGTTGCTTTTGGCCACAGCCCTTATGGGATATTTTGCGTCGCGGGTAGAACTGAGCTATGAGTTTACCAATGCCATCCCCTAAGTATGTCGCCTATCAGCAATTCCGGAAGCAGTTTGGCGAAGACGGCAACCTGATGGTCATTGGGGTTCAAACCCAGGACTTTTTTCAGCCAGAGTTTTTTAAAGGATATGCAGCGCTCGTTCAAAAAATTGAGAAGATTAAGGCAGTAGAAAATGTACTCAGCGTGCCGGGCGCCATAAATCTGGTGAAGGACACAAACTCAGGCAGGCTGCAGGTGCTGAAAATAACCGACATTTCCGGACCGGACCAACCCGGGCGCTTTCAGGAGATATTTAGCAACCTGCCCTTTTACAAGGGCTTTCTCTACAATCCGCAGACACATACTTACCTGATGGCGGTGCGCATAGACAAGCACGTGCTTAACTCCAAGAACCGGACAGGCGTGGTGAAAGAGATTGTGGGCGCAAGCGACGAATTTGCCCGGAAGGCACAGGTGCAATTTCACTATTCTGGTCTGCCGCTCATCCGCACCATTATGGCTACACAGGTGCAGCGCGAGATGAAGTTGTTCCTTATCATGTCTTTTGTGCTCACCGCTATTATACTCGCCTTGTTTTTCCGGTCGTTTATGGCGGTGTTGGCCAGTATGCTCGTCGTAGCCGTCGGCGTGGTATGGTCGCTCGGCACCATCACCTTGCTGGGGTACAAGATCACCTTGCTCACTGCGCTGATACCCCCGCTTATTGTAGTGATCGGCATTCCCAACTGTGTCTATCTGCTCAATAAGTACCATGCGGAATACAGCAAACATGGCAATAAAATGAAGGGCCTGCTGCGCATGGTGGACCGTATGGGGATCGTCACGCTGTTTACCAATCTTACGGCGGCCATCGGATTTGGGGTTTTCTATTTTACAAAAAGCGCCATTTTAAAAGAGTTTGGTCTGGTTGCGGGTATCAACATCATGGCCATCTTTGTCATTTCGCTGATTTTCATCCCGGCCCTGTTTAGCTTTTTGGCCCCGCCTAAGGGCCGGCATACCAGCTACCTTGAGAGTCGATGGATGAACAACCTGCTCGATATCATCACCAACTGGGTATTTGGTCATCGCCCCTGGATTTATGCCTTTACCATCATCATTTGTATCGTTTCTGTAGCAGGTATTCTGCGGCTCAATACGGTGGGCCATATCGTGGATGATTTGCCCAAAGAAGATGTGGTGTTTCAGGATCTGAAGTTTTTCGAACGCAACTTCAAGGGGGTAATGCCCCTCGAAATCGTGATTGACACCCGGCGAAAAAACGGAGCCGTGTCGCTGCCGGTGCTGGAAAAGATGGACAAGCTCTCGGATTATCTGCAGCGATTTCCGGAGATTGGCCACTCATTGTCTATTGTAGAAGGAATCAAATTTGCGCGGCAGGCTTATTATGATGGGGATAGCACCAGCTATACCGTACCCAACCTGTTTGACGCAGCATTCATTCAACCCTATTTACGATCCAGAGGCGATAAGAACAGCATGTTCAATAAGCTGATTGCTGCATTTCTCGACAGCACCCGGCAAAAAACCCGCATCAGTGTAAGCATGGCCGACGTAGGAAGCAAGCGGCTTCCGGTCATTCTCGACAGTATTCGTCCCAGGGTATTTCGGCTTTTCGACAGTTCGCGGTATGATGTCACCTTTACCGGCACCAGCATTGTGTTCCTCGAGGGCAGCAAATTCATCATCAACAGTCTGCGCGACAGCCTTGTGCTGGCCTTTATCATGATTTTCGGTTGCATGATCTTCCTGTTCCGTTCCTGGCGCATTCTGCTTATTTCGGTGATCATCAATATTGTACCGCTGCTCATTACGGCGGGCATCATGGGCTGGGCGGGTATTCCCATCAAACCCTCTACTGTATTGGTCTTTAGTGTAGCGCTCGGTATTACCATAGATGTTACCATTCGTTTCCTCGTCAACTTCAAGCAAGAGCTTTCCAGGCACGACGATAATATTGCAGCGACCGTGAAACGCACCATACACGATACCGGCCTCAGCATCATCTACACCTCTTTAATTCTCATAGCCGGATTCGGCGTTTTTGCGCTCTCTCAGTTCGATGGTACCAAGTCGCTGGGATATCTCACCTCGCTTACCCTGTTTATGGCCATGATCACCAACCTCACGCTGCAGCCGGCATTACTTTTGTGGATCGACAAGGCAAAGCAAAAAAAGATTGATACCGAATGGCTCACGGAAGACGAACCCGAGGAAACACAGTCTTAAAACGGAATACCGAGGGATTCTTATAAATTTGCCCTTGTCTCTACCCGACCACATGTATGCATTTCGATAAGATTAAGAATAAAGGACAGGCGCGGCTTTTTAAAAGCGATTATATGGAAATGATGACCAAAACACATCCTCTGGTCATCTATAGCATTTATGTACCCATCATTGCCCTGATGCTATATTATGGCGCTGCGTATAAGGGCCTTTCTGTAGGGTCGGAGGTGCTGCTGTTTGCCGGTGGGGCCTTATTCTGGAGCCTTTTCGAATATGTGATGCATCGTTATCTGTTCCATTTTATGGCCGAGAGCGAAAGAGCCAGAAAGTTTATCTACACGCTGCATGGCGTACACCACGAATATCCCCGCGATAAGGAAAGACTTTTCATGCCCCCGGTTCCCAGCCTGATCATTGCCTCTCTTATCTTCCTGTTGATGTATGCCGCTATGGGTTGGTATGCATTAGCTTTTTTCCCCGGCTTTGTCTTTGGCTACATGATGTATGGTTCTATGCACTACGCTATCCATGCTTTTGCTCCGCCACGCTTTCTTAAAGCTTTGTGGCGAAACCACCCTTTGCACCATTATAAAGAAGAAAACAAGGGATTTGGGGTGAGCTCAGTGTTGTGGGACGTAATTTTCAGAACGGTTCCGAAAAAAGAGAAAGCTTAAAATGGCCCTTCGGCTACCAGCATTTCCAGCTCAGACAGGATCATAGCCGTAGCACCCCAGATCACCCGCTGATCATCAATTCTGTAGGCCCGCACCTCGCGGCGGAAGCTACGGTCTGCGGGGGAAGTCACCGTAGCCACGGTCTTTCTTTCGGCGCCGAACAAATCGGACACCGGCATTTCAATCACTCTGGCCACCTCATCCGTACTGATGTTATAGACAGGAGCTTTTCGAGCGAAGGCCACAAAGGGATAGACCAAAAAATTACTGACCGGAATATATAATGCCGATAAGGCCCCGATGATCGTCACCTCGCGCGATACAATGCCTACTTCTTCCTGAGCTTCGCGAAGAGCTGTAGCGCGGAGGTCTGCATCGCCGGGGTCTTGCCGCCCGCCGGGGAAGCTGATCTGCCCGCTGTGGGCCCGGCCATCTTCCGTACGCTGTATCAGCAGCACATTCAGGCCATCGTCTTTAGGAAAGAGCAAGCTCATCACAGCGCTGGCCCGGGCATTGTCAGGAATCTTTTCGGGCATTTCCCGCACCCTTGCCATCATTTTTTCGTGTGCTAAGGCTCCGGGAAGCGGTTGCTTCAGTCGCTCCTGCAGCCAATTCATCTTTTCGAGCTGATCCAAAACAGAGCCTATTCATCTTTAAAACCGATCTTTACGTGCGTGCCATCGCAAAAAGGCTTATTGCCTGAATGACCACAACGGCAAAAGGCCGTGACCCGCTTGTTTTTACTCTCCGTACCATCGGCATGTTTTACACACACATTGCCATAGACCATGAGCGGCCCGTTTTTTGAAACCTGAATAGTTGTCTCTGCCTCGTCTTTTTCATCGGGCAATAAAGGTTTATCATTACGATAATAGCTTAAAGCCCCCGACGGACATTTTTCCACCTGGGCAATAATTTCTTCGGTCCATGCACCATCTATCCTGATCCAGGGACGCATTCTGGGATTGAAAACACTCGAAAGTCCCTTCCAGCACAGGGTGGAATGGGCACACAGCGAGGGCTTCCAGACTACGGTGATGTCTGCATTGCTATAGTGCTTGGTGACGTCTTTCATACCCGATAAATATGGATGAAAATTACAGTAATGGCACGAACAAAAGAATAGCCAAAAGAGATTAGGGGAGCATAGGCACTTCCAGCACCAGCACCTCGCCTGGCTCTCGTGCCGAAATATTGATCTGGGGCGTCTGCCATATTCCGAGGGCATCTCTTGCTCTCAGCTCCTGTCCTTCCACTTCCAGCCGACCCTCAATAGTGAAAACATAAAAGCCGTGATGGGCCGAATGCGGTTGCAGGCTGAGCGTGATTTCTTTGTCAACCGACGAACGGTAGATCCAGGCATTCTGATGAATTTTTAGTCCTTCGTCTGCCGTATCTATGGGCGATACCAGCATTTGCCATTGGTTCTTTCTCTTTTCAATATCAAACATCTGCTGGTCGTACCGAGGTGTTACGTTCTTCTTATCCGGAAAAATCCAGATCTGCAGCAGATGTACGTCTTCATCTCTGCTATGGTTGTATTCGCTATGGAAAATTCCGCTTCCCGCACTCATCACCTGCACTTCACCCGGCCTTATGGCCTGCGTGTGACCCATGCTGTCCTGATGTTCCAGCGCCCCCTTCAGCACTATGGTGATAATCTCCATATTATCATGCGGATGTTTACCGAAGCCAAAGCCCGCCTTCACATAGTCGTCATTGAGCACCCGAAGAACGCCAAAATGAACCCGCTCCGGATCGTGCCAGCCCGCGAAGGAGAAACTGTGGTAGGTGTTCAGCCAGCCGTGATCCATATGCCCGCGAGAGCCAGCCGTGTGTAATACCGTCTTTGCCATAAGTGAGTTTTGCTGCAAGTTACCGGCTTCCCGGCGGGCGCAACATTTGTTCTATTGATTTGCTAAAAATCACTGTCTATGCATACAGTTCAGTTTAAATCATCTTAAATTGGCCAGCGCAAAAAAATACAGCACACACATGAAACGGTTTCATTTTTTTCTGATGACCCTGATCGCATGCAGCTTTTTTCAGGTAGCTCAGGCACAGCCCTACGATACACTGCGCAGGCAGGACGCCCATGGCTGGGAGTTTTTTCAGGTACGCAGAAACGGTATCGTACTTTCGGAAGGCTATAATGAAAAGGGAGTGGCGCAGGGAACATGGATCACCTACTGGGATAATGGTTATCCCCATTTTATCATCAATTATCTCAACGGTAAAAGAAATGGTGTTCATATGCAGATAAGCCAGCAGGGCTATACCGAAATGGTGGAACATTTTGTGAACGATTTGCTCGAAGGTCCGCGCAGAGTATATCAGCCCGGCAGCAGTTTTATTTCTGAAGAGGCTTTTTACTCCGAAGGACAAAAACATGGCGGCTACAGCAAACATTACAACACGGGCAAACCACAGGAAGAAGCGCATTATAACCACGGCCTGCGCGATGGAAAAAGCACCTGGTACTACGAAGACGGTGAAAAAGCCGCGGAATACAATTACCGAAACGGCACCATAGACGGCGAGGTGGCCTCTTATTATAAGAACGGGAAAGTGAATGAATTTGGCGTGTATAAGGACAATGAGCAAACAGGCCTCTGGAAAGAATTTTATGAAAATGGTAACCTGAAGGCAGAGGGAAAATATGAACATGGAGAAAAAGAAGGTGCCTGGAAGGAATATGACCAGTTTGGAAAATTTGTGAAAACGGTGAAGTATGTGAAGGGCAAAGTCAAATAACAGTTCCTCACAAAAAAATTTTCCCTCAGCTTTAGAAAACAGCAAGCATATGGCTCAGACGATATTGGTAATAGACGATGAAAAAGCGATCCGTAAGGCGCTCCATGAAATTCTGACCTTCGAAGGTTTTAAGGTAGAAGAAGCTGCCGACGGTGCGGAAGGTGTAAAGAAGATAGAAGAAAGCACCTGGGATTGTATCATTTGCGATATCAAAATGCCAAAGGTGGATGGTATAGAAGTTCTGCAAAAAGCACAGGAGCTGAAGCCGGATATTCCGTTTATCGTCATCTCAGGACATGGAACCATTGAGACTGCCGTAGATGCTGTGAAGAAGGGAGCCTTCGACTATATCTCCAAGCCGCCCGACCTCAACCGCCTGCTGATAACGGTGCGCAACGCCATGGATAAAAAATCCTTAGTGGCAGAAACCAAGCAACTGCGCAAGCGGGTATCGAAAGCCAGCGAGATGATTGGTGAGTCGGAACCCATGCAGAAGATAAAAGAGACCATCGAAAAAGTGGCGCCTACCGATGCGCGGGGGCTGATCACCGGTGAAAACGGCGTGGGAAAAGAACTTGTGGCAAGACGCATCCACGAACTGAGCAACCGAAGTGCAGCGCCGCTTATTGAGGTGAACTGTGCAGCCATACCTTCCGAACTGATAGAGAGCGAACTTTTTGGTCACGAAAAAGGCTCTTTTACTTCTGCCATCAAACAGCGCATCGGCAAGTTTGAACAGGCAAGCGGCGGAACCCTCTTTATGGATGAGATAGGCGACATGAGCCTCGATGCGCAGGCTAAAGTGCTGCGGGCATTGCAGGAAGGGAAGATTACAAGAGTGGGCGGCGAAAAAGAAATAAAGGTGGATGTGCGGGTAGTGGCGGCTACCAACAAAAACCTGATGGAAGAAGTGGAAGCCAAAAGGTTCCGGCTCGATCTGTATCACCGGCTCGGCGTTATTCTTATCCATGTGCCTTCGCTTAACGAGCGCCGCGACGATATTCCTTCGCTCATCAGTCATTTTTTGAAAGACATCAGCGAAGAATACAAACAAACACCCAAAGAAATAGATAAAGATGCGGTAAAAGCCCTGCAGGACTACAACTGGACCGGCAACATACGCGAACTGCGCAATGTGGTAGAAAGGCTGATTATTCTCTCCGACAAAAAAATCACTAAAAAAGATATCGATTCTTATATCTTCATCCGATAACCTTCAACATCAATGCTATGAAAACACTCCTCGCCACCCTCGTGGCTATTGCTATGCTCATTTTTGCATTTTCCTGCAAGAAATCGGATGATAAGAGTTTTGCCTATTCAGGTCACTGGACCGGCACCTACACCGGCACCGATGCGGGCACCTGGCAGGCAGACATTACCGATGATGGAAAGTTTACCGGCACAGCGGCATCCAATCTTGCACCCACTTATCCCTTTGCCATCACCGGCACGGTTTCCGACTCCGGGCATATCGAAGCGACCTACAGTTTATCCGGCATCACCGCCAGCTTTATGGGTCAGATCACCGGCAACAATGCAAGCGGCACCTGGGCAGCAGACTCACTTTCGGTGGGTGGAACATGGAGCGGTGTGAGGAAATAAAAGCGATCTGTACACTCAAAACTATTAAGGCTGCCGGTTTTGGCAGCTTTTTTGTTTCCGTTAGTCATTTTAATATGACCGTTTGTGGAAAACGGACAGTTTTGTCATTATTAACTTTGATGCATACGTCTCGCGATTATGAAATTTAATCTTCTGCTTTTTTTCGCTGTTTTATTTTCTCTCCCTATGTCGGCACAAGACCACAATGAACGTTACGAGCGCGAATGGAAACGCGCCGATTCTCTGCTGCAAAAGGGACTTCCCGAAAGTGCAGCAAAAATTGTTTCTGCCGTATATGAAAAGGCGAAGCAAAAGGATCAGCAGGTGCAGATGATGAAAGCCGAAATCTACCTGATAGGCGCCGATTTTCAGCGAAATGAAGAAGCCTTTAAAGACGCGATTTCCAAGGCTTCGGATCATGCCGCAAAAGAAAAGTTTCCGAACAATGCCATCTGGCAAAGCATAGAAGCCCAGCTCTACTGGAATTATTATCAGCAAAACCGCTGGCAGATACTGGATCGTACACGGGTGAGCAACAGCACAGAGATCGCAGATTTTGAACAATGGGATACTGACCGATTCGTACAGAAAAGCTCAGCGCTATATCTCGCTTCTTTGTCGCGTGCAGAAGACTTGAGACAGATCAACATAGATGCTTACGAACCGATATTGTACAAAGGCGTCAATACAAAAAATCTCCGACCCACCCTCTTCGACCTGCTGGCTTTTCGCGCGCTCGAATTTTTTGAAAGCGATGAAAAGGATCTCACCAAACCGGCATTTGCCTTTACACTTTCTGATCCGGAAATATTCGCACCCGCTCATGAATTTGTGCAACATCGTTTCCTCACAAAAGATTCTGTTTCGCTGCAATGGCATGCATTACAGCTTTATCAGGATTTGCTACGATTGCACCAGAACGATGCTCAGAAAGACGCGCTTATAGATGCCGATCTCTTTCGTTTGAAATTTGCCTATGATCATTCAGTACTGCCCGACAAGAAAAAACGCTACAGCGATGCGTTGCAGCAACTGAAAGAAAAGTATAACCATCATCCGCTTTCTGCCCTTGCAGCGTGCCGAAAGGTTGCGCTGATGATGCCGGAAATGCAGCCTTACACGGGCAAGCCGCAGCCGGGCAATAAAGAAGCAAACTATCCGGAGATCGTAGCGCAATTGCAAGCCATTATCCGTCAGTACCCCGAAAGCGAAGGCGGCATTTTAGCAAAGCAACTCCTGCAGACTATTCAAAGTAAAAGTTTATCGCTCACCGCAGAAGAAGTAGTGCTGCCCGATGAACCTTCCAAAGTTTTAGTGAGTTACAAAAACATTTCAAAGGCTTGGTTTAGAATCGTCAGACTGAACAATGCCGACAATCGCTACATCGGCTCCTACCGTGGCTACACCCGCGATTTTGATGCGGAACTTTTGAAGATGCCTGCATTGATAAGCTTTAGCAGCGAACTCCCCGGAGCAGAAGATTTTGCAGAACATAGCACTGAGGTAAAACTGGATGAACTGAAGGCAGGAACTTATGCGATTCTCATCAGCGCCGATCAAAAATTTTCTAAAGAAAATAATGCGATCAGCTATGCCCTGCTTCAGGTATCCTCGATCAGTGCAATCAATGCCGGCGACAAGGGTTTTGCCTTACATAGAAAGTCCGGAATTCCGCTCTCAAAAGCAACGGTGATTTTTTTCCGGCAGCGGTACAACGACAACATCAGGGGCTATGATCTGGTACAGACCAGCACCAAAAAAACGGATCAGCAAGGGCAATTTACTTATCCAAAAGATGAAGAACAAAGCAGCGCCCTGAAGATAATTTCCGGTGAGGATACGGTCATGCTTACGGGATATTTCAACGGACAGGAAGCCGGCGTGGAAGACGAGCCGCAGACCCGCACCTTCTTTTTTACCGACCGCTCAATTTATCGCCCGGGACAAACGATTCACTTCAAAGCCATTATGCTTCGAGCAGAAAACGGAGGGAAAAAGAATACTGTTATTGCCAATGAAAACACAGAAGTGACCTTCTTTGACGCTAACGGTCAAAAAATTGACAGCAAACATTTTCTCAGCAACGAATTCGGGTCTATCTCGGGCATCTTCACGGCGCCACAGGGTTTGCTGACAGGCAATATGCGCATTGCCAACAGCAGCGGCAGCACCTACATTTCGGTAGAAGAATACAAGCGACCTAAATTTTACGTGGCGTTCGATACCCTGAAAGATGCCTACGCGCTTAATGATATGATTTCGGTGCAGGGAAAGGCAACCGCGTATGCTGGAAATGTGGTGGATGGCGCTACCGTAAAATATCGGGTGGTACGCAATGCGCGCTTTCCTTATTGGTGGTGTGCCTGGAGATGGGGCTTTCCACAGTCGCCCGAAATGGAAATAGCAGAAGGAACCGTCAGCACGGATAACAAAGGCAATTTCAAGATCAACTTCAAAGCCATTCCGGACGCGTCGGTTGCGGCTGCTTCACTGCCGGTATTTACTTATACCATCACGGCAGATGTAACGGACATTAATGGCGAAACCCGCACGGGCAGCAGTGTTGTGAGCGTGGGCTATACGTCACTTCAATTGTCTGTTGATGTGCCGGAGCGGGCAAAGGCAGCCGAGCTCGATACGCTCCGCATTTCTTCCCGCAACCTGAATGATCAGTTTGTGGCAACAACCGTTTCGTTGACGGTCCGGAAACTCGAAGACCCCTCCGGTGTACTGCGCAAGCGCCTCTGGCAAATGCCCGATCAGTTTGTGATGGACAGTCTGACCTTCAAAAAGTACTTTCCAAATGATGTTTATCGGAACGAAAACGAACCGGCAAACATGTCGGTGAAAGCGACTCTGTTTCAAAAAAATCTGACCACCACCGCCGATGGAATAGTAGCCTTGCCTGAAAGTGTTTGGAAGGAAAATGGTTGGTACGCGGTAGAAATTGAAGCAACCGATAAAAACGGCAAGAAGATTACAGAGAAAAAATTTGTGCAGCTCTATGGAGCGCGGCAGGGAGGAAAAACGCCGGAAGCACTGGTGGTATTACCCCAATCGCTGACGCTGCAGCCCGGCGAAGAGGCAAAGGTGCTGGCACTAAGCGGCTATGAACAACTGCATTTGATAAGGCAGGAAGTGATGATGGATGCGAGCCGGGAAACAAAGCAACTGGACCTTAGGAATGGTAGTGAAACCTGGACAAAAACGCTTCGTGAAGAAGACCGCGGCGGCATGATGCTTCAGTACGCCACGGTGAAAGAGAACCGGTACTATCAGGAGCAGGTGCGCATCAATGTGCCCTGGAGCAATAAGGATCTCGACATAAGCTGGGAAACCCACCGCGATAAGCTGCAGCCGGGCGAAAAAGAAACCTGGACGATGGTGGTGCGTGGCAACAAAAAGGAAAAGCTTGCTGCAGAAATGGTCGCCACTTTGTACGATGCCTCTCTCGATGCATTTAAGCCGCACCAATGGAATATCGGCAACTTGTTTCCTGTGCTGAGCTATTGGGAGCATTGGAATGGGTTGGGATTCCAAACCGGCAAGTCAGGAACAATTCGCGGTTTTGCCAATTCCCAACTGCCGCAATACCAAAAGGAGTACACACATTTTGTCTTCACTGGTTTTCCGAACCTATTTTTTTACAATAGCTACAACGGTGACGACGTAATTCTGCGCAAGTATAAAGCTCCTCTTTTGGCGAATGGAGTTTTGAGCGAGGAAATGACGACTGCAGAAAGCATCGCAGATGTTCCTACGGCTCGCTTGAAATCTTTTGATGAAGCACAATCAGTTTCAGCTTCCTACGCTTTGTCCAAGAAACCTGATCAAACTACTCCACAACAAAGTATTCCCCCCCGCAAAAACCTTCAGGAAACCGCATTCTTTTTTCCGCAGTTAAAAACCGATGCCGAGGGAAATATTCGTCTGGAATTTACCATGCCGGAGGCGCTGACAGAATGGAGGCTGATGGCTTTTGCTCATACCAAAGAGTTAAGCACAGGTATCTTGGAGGGAAAGATCAAAACTCAGAAAGACCTGATGGTGATGCCCAATCTTCCGCGCTTTATGCGGCAGGGCGATGAAATAGAACTCAGTGCCAAGATCAGTAATCTGAGCGATAAAGAACTTTCCGGCAACGCCATGATCGAGTTGCTCGATGCCGCCACTATGCAACCCTTGCTGCTGCCCTTCCGTATCAGCAACAACACAAGAAATTTTTCAGTGTCGAAAGAACAGAGCACCTCCGTCAATTGGAAACTGCATGTGCCGGAGAGCTTGTACAATCCCGTTGTTGTGCGCATTACAGCACGCAGCGGCAACTTTACCGATGGTGAAGAAAATACATTGCCGGTGGTAACCAATCGCATGCTCGTGACCGAGACACTTCCGCTTTGGATGAACGGGTATGGCAACAAGACTTTCAGCTTCGACAAGCTCAAACACGCCGACAGCAGCAAATCGCTCGTGCACCAATCGCTTACGCTGGAGTACACGGCAAATCCTGCCTGGTATGCTGTGCAATCCTTACCCTATTTGATGGAATATCCCTACGAGTGTGCCGAGCAAACGTTTAATCGCTTTTATGCGAATGCGCTTGCCGAACACATCATCAGTCAGGCGCCAAAGGTGAAAGCCATATTTGAAAAGTGGAGAATGGAATCGGCAGTGTCGAGTTTCCGTTCACCGCTGGAAATGAATGAAGAACTCAAATCGGCATTGCTGGAAGAAACGCCCTGGGTGTTGCAGGCAAAGACAGAAAAGGAACAACGGGAAAATATCGCAAAGCTTTTCGATAGCTACAAGCTTTCCCGCGAACTCAATGCCTCGTTGAAAAAGCTGCGGGATATGCAATTGCCGGAAGGTGGTTTCTCCTGGTTCAAGGGCATGCGCTCCGATCGTTTTATTACACAGTACATCATCACCGGCTTGGGACGACTGCAACATCTGGGCGTAAAATTGAACAGCGACGCCCGGCAGATTGCGCAACAAGCCCTGCCTTACCTCGACCGTGAAATGCAGCACGACTACGACGAAATGGTGCGCAATAAAGTGAAGCTTGATCAACAGCATATTGGTTATTCAGAAATTCAGTACTTGTATATGCGCAGCTTTTTTAGGGAAACGAAAAAGGAGATTTCTGATAAAGCCTTTAGCTTTTACAAAACCCAGGCGGCAGCCTATTGGTCAGCATTTAATCCTTACATGAAAGGGATGATAGCACTGGCGCTGCACCGGCTCGATGACAAACAAACACCGGGCAACATCATCCAATCGCTGAGAGAAACAGCAATACACAAAGAAGAGCTGGGCATGTACTGGATGAAAAATGGCAATAGCTATTGGTGGTACGATGCCGCTATTGAAGCGCAGTCGTTGCTGATAGAATGTTTTGGCGAGGTAGCGCAGGACAAAGCCGCTGTAGATGAAATGAAACGCTGGCTGCTGAAAAACAAACAAACCAATAGCTGGGAAACCACAAAAGCCACTGCCGATGCCTGCTATGCACTTTTACTCAGCGGTACCGACTGGCTGGAACATCAGCCTAAGGTGAGTCTGCAATTAGGAGACAATTTGTACAGCAATCAGGGAGATCAAACAGAAGCCGGAACGGGCTATTTTAAGGTACGACTGGCGGCAACAGAGGTGAATAGTTCCCTTGGCGATATCACCGTTACGACGGAACCTACCCACAAAAATTCGTCTTCAACACTACCTTCCTGGGGAGCAGTGTATTGGCAATATTTTGAGGATATGGACAAAATATCTTCAGCAAAAACCCCTCTTGAAATCAGGAAGCAATTGTTTGCAGAGCGCAATACCGATCGCGGTCCGCAGTTGCAACCCATCACAGCCACACAGCCACTGTCGGTGGGCGATAAGCTGGTGGTGCGCATTGAGATTGTTGTGGACAGAGATATGGAATACGTACACCTGAAAGATATGCGGGCGGCTGCTTTTGAACCGATAAATGTCTTGAGTGGTTATAAATGGCAGGGCGGATTGGGTTATTATGAAAGCACGAAAGATCTTTCTACCAATTTCTTTTTCGACCGTTTGCCGAAGGGAAAATACGTTTTTGAGTATCCTGTTTTCGTGCAGCAGAAAGGATCTTTCTCCAATGGCATAGCAACCATACAGTGCATGTACGCACCGGAGTTTTCCAGTCATAGCGAAGGGGTCAGGGTAAAGGTGGAATAGGTTTATTTGGTAAATTTGAAATGTAACCAACCTGATATGGACACGAAAAGCATGAGAAGCAAGTTGCAGCAGTTTGTTTCTACCTTGGATGATGAGCGCGTGGTAGCAATCTATACTCTTTTTCAAAATGAGATTGACCCCGTTGAGATGGATGACGATTTCCGGAGGGAGTTGGAAAACAGGATTGCAAATTACTATAATGGCGCGCGGACAGTCAGTGCTGAAGAACTGAGAAAAAGACTTGAGTATTTGAGAAATAGACGGGCTTAAAATGTATTCATACAGCTTCGATCCTATAGCAGCTATTGAATATGAAGAGGCATTTCTTTGGTATTTGAAAAGAAGTACTCACGCCGCAGATGGTTTTCAAGTTGCAGGAGAAGAAGCAATTTTCCAACTTACTCAGCAGCCTCGCCAGTACAGAATAGTTCACAATAATACTCGGGAAGTTATTCTAAAAAGGTATCCATTTTCAGTGTTCTTCTTATTTGATGAATCGAAAGACCACATCTTGATTGTCTCAGTTTTTCATCATAGACGATTGCCTAACGCTCCCCGATATTAGTTCCGTTCCAGTAATTTTTTCAACGACTTCAAGCTTACAAATCTAAACAGGAATACAGTACTCACACCGGTAAGGAAGAGTAGTAAAACCTGTGCCTGCCAGCCTATGGGCAGTTGCCGCACACCAAAGCCAAAGGCGATGATGAGAAAGAAGAAAAATACAAAAGAAAATATCCAACGCGCATTGCGGTGAAGCTGGGTTTGGCGCTGTGCGAAAATAATGAAACAAAGGGCAAGGATACTTTGAGTAAGGCAGGCGGAAACAGCAGCGCCTATGGCAAAATACCTGGGGATGAGTATGAAGTTGAGCGAAAGATTGATGACGACTCCAACAAGGGCTATACGGTTCAGCAGTTTCAGATCGCCATTGGCGGTGAGCAGTGTAGAATACACATTCGACAAACTAAATGCGGGAAACGCGATCATCAGAAAGGCAAAGACCGTGATGCTTTCCTGCGTGGTATGGCGGTACAGCAGCTCCATAATCTCCGACCGAAAATAAATAGCGGTTACTGTCACCAACAGCGAAACCGGCAATAGCAGATTCACACAAAGCTGCACAATGGGCTGTACGGTTTTTCGTTCCGCAAGCAACCGTCCAAAAATGGGTAGCAGCATCGTGGCGAACATCAGTCCAAACATATTCCCCACATCCAGCAGACGGTAGGCCGAGGCATAAATGCCCGCCTGCTCACTGCCGTCCTGCCCCGAAAGGCGCTCGATGAGCATGGCATCGGACCGTGTATATACCGACATCAGAAAAATAAGCGTGGCATAGGGCAGGCTTTGACGAACGATGGATAATATCCTGCGTGTATCCAGTGTAAAATGCAGCCGAACCTTCGAAATACGCTTGAGGACGATAAGTCCGGCAACAATAGCAATGCTGTAGCTCAGTACCTGCACCGCCACAAACCACTCGATCCTGAAGTGCCGGGCAGTGGCCGGATAAAGAAACAAAAAGCCGCAAAACAAAATGACCAAAAGACGATCTGCCACCGACAGAATGCCATCGGCCTTAAAACGGTGAAGACCGCTGACATTGCTGCGAACAAACTGCATCAGCGAATTGGCGGTTTGAATCAGCAAAATGCCCAGGAGCATACCGATTTGCCAGCCACGGTAGCCTATCGCTAACCCGATCATGCTGACAATGATGAGATAGAAAAAGCTCAGCAGCAGCCGGGCAGAAAGCATAGCCGGAAAAAGTACCCGGATCATTCTGGGGTTTTGCGCCAGCGACCGGCTGTTGTAGTTATTGATGCCAAAGTCCAGCAGGATCTGAAAGATCAGTCCGAGGTTCATCAGCGCCTGATAGATACCATAGGGAGCATGTCCTACTTTATTCTGAACCGTACGGTCGATCAGAAATATCCATGCGGGCTTCACCAATAGGTTGACAGCAAGCACGAAGAGGAGATTTTTGGCGAAAAAGCGGCGCATGCCCTGGTTCTTATTTTTAAGGAGCGGTAAGGGCGTAAAATTATATTTTTGCCGCCAATGCGAATAGCCGTCAATACAAGACTTCTTCTCAAGGGGAAACTCGAAGGGATCGGCTGGTTCACGCACGAAACCCTGAAGCGGATCGTACTGCGTCATCCCGAACATGATTTTATCTTTTTCTTCGATCGTCCTTACGATGAAGACTTTGTGTTTGCCCGCAATGTCACGCCTGTGGTGTTCGGTCCGCCAGCCAGACACCCGGTGCTGTTCTATATCTGGTTCGAGCTGCGCATACCGTACTTTCTACGCAAGTACAAAGCCGATATGTTTCTCTCGCCCGATGGTCTGATGTCGCTCAGCACAAAGCTGCCCTCCTGTGTGGTGATGCACGACCTGGCCTTCGAGCACTATCCCGAGCATCTGAAAGCAAGTCATAAATATTTCTACCAGAAGTATTCACCCCGCTATGCCCAAAAAGCCCGTCGTATCGTAACGGTCTCAGAATTTTCAAAAAGCGATATTGCGGCACGCTACAAGATTTCGCCGGAGAAAATTGACGTTTCCTACAATGGCGCCCACGAGGAATACAAACCTTTGCGCTGGGAAGAAAAGGAAGCCGTGAAAAAGCAGTACGCCGACGGCTGCGAATATTTTGTGTTTGCCGGGGCGCTTCACCCCCGAAAGAATATTCTGAACCTGCTTAAGGCCTTTGTACTGTTTAAGAAACGGCAACGCAGTAATATGAAGCTGGTCATTGTGGGCAGACTGGCCTGGAATTACAAAGAGATTGAAGAAATGCGCCTGACCATGCCTTTCAAGGACGAGGTAAAATGGGCCGGTTATCTGGATGTCAACGAGCTTGCCAGAGTGACGGGAAGTGCCTATGCGCTGGTCTATGCTTCTTTGTTCGAGGGCTTTGGAATCCCCATTCTTGAAGCCCTGCAGTGCAATGTGCCGGCCATAGTGAGCAACACTTCTTCTATGCCGGAAGTAGGTGGCGATGCTGCCTTGCTGGTAAATCCCCATAGCGCAGAAGATATAGCACAGAAGATGGAACTGCTGTATAAAGATGAGGCCCTGAGGGCAAAACTCATCGCCGCTGCACCTCGTCAGGTCGAGAAGTTTACCTGGGAAAAAGCGGCCGACCGGCTCTGGGAAAGCATGATGAAATGTATGGCGCCCTAAGCAGCTATGATTAACACTGCAGATCTGCGTAACTTGTAAACAGTCTCAACAACATTCATGAATCGCCTCCGAACCATGCTCGCCCAGCTATGTAACCGGCCGCTGTGGCTCTTCCTCGCGCTGTGGTGCAGTATTGCACTGGTCTATCTGCCTGCTTACAAAGCTGGTTTTATGGGCGATTTCCTCGGCATGTACTTTTTCATTGACGATATTTCCTTTTGGGATTTTGTTAACCGGAGCAATGCTGAAGTAAAAAGTTTTTATCAGATCACCCAACTGCAGTTGTATGCTTTCATCAAAATGTTTGGTGTACATCCTTTGCCCTGGTTCATCCTCATCACCGGCATGCACGCTGCCACAGGCCTTACCATCTTCACATTTTTCAGAAAACTGTTCTCCGACTTCAGGCTTACCGCTGCCACTACCCTTGCCCTCGGCAGCACCGTACTGTTTCTCTTCAATCCCAACATTACGGAGGTCACCGTCTGGAAGGGCGGCTACCATTATTTTACAGGCATTATCATGCAGCTTGCCATCTGCATCTGGACCCTGCAATATCTCCATACCGGGCGCCGTCAGTATATCGGCTATGCGCTTGCACTTTTTTTCATCAGCATTTTTACGCTGGAGATATTCTACATCACGCCCGCACTGGTGTTTGGGCTTGTGCTGGGTTACTATTGGAGCGGTATCATAGATAGTGCTCGTCGCAACAAAGCCCTGCTCCAGATCTTCGTTCCGCTGGTCGCAATTTTCTTATTGCACCTGCTGCTGTTTCGCTTTGTGTATGGAAGCTGGATTGCACACTATGGGGTCACTTCTACCTTCGACCCCAAATTGAGCGAAATGCTGCCGCGCGTGGGTAAATATCTTGCTACCCTGCTATTACTCAGCGGTTTTTGGGAAGTGAAAGCCAGATTGGCTTTGTACGAATGGTTATCGCAGCCCCCGGTGTATTACGGCCTCACCAGTTTGTTGTTAGTGCTGACTGCTGCGGGTCTCATCTTTTTTAAAAAGCTCAAAGCCTACGGGCGACTCGCAACTTTTCTCCTCATCGCTACCCTGCTTTCTCTGGTATTGGTGGTGCCCATTTATTTCGACGACCTCTTTGCCCTATACAACAGCAGGCGATGTTATCAGCCGGGCATCTTTCTTTACATGCTCGTGGTTTTGTTGTTGTTTGCCCTGGTCCGCAACAAAAAGCTGCGCATGTTTTTGTTCGGCTTTTATTTCTTGTTTTTTCTTTTTCATACGGTGCAGCGGTCGGTGGACTGGAGAAGATCTACTCAGGTGCGCGAGGGCATACTGCACAACTTTCACTACACTTCGAGCGACACTTTACTCTTGCTCAACCTTCCGAGCTATTTCAAAGACATCCGTATTATGCCGGCTAATACGCTGAACGAATTCAACAAGCAGCTCCAGCTTTTTGAACACGACACGATACGAGGACGGTTATACGAAGTATCGTCATACAACATGCAGCATTTATGGGATGGCGCTCATGTCACGGTGTTAGACAGTGCTACGCTAAAAGTTACCCTCAACCAATGGGGTACCTGGTGGCTCTATAATTACATCGGCGCGTCGGGCTACGAAAATGATTTGTACACATTAGAGCTGACGGACCCCGGCCACGAATACTTGCTGAAGCTAAAGCGCACTCCTCCCAATATGACCCTGCTCTATCAGGACGGCTTGCAATGGAAGCAGGTCAACCTGAGTCAGCGCGGAGAACAATGGTAGGCGCTAACTCCGCAAGGCAGTTTGTCGCGTAAACAGCAGCAGATAGGCAATGACGAACAGCAAAGACGTAATGCTGGAGGCAAGAATCTTAAGCAAAAGATAGCCGAAGTTCGAAAAACTCCAGAGCTCTATGGAAAAAAACACGGCGTGATGAAGGACGATGAGAAAGGAACTGTACACCAGAAAGGGCATCCAGCCGATGTTTTTTACTCCCGGCGATTGATTGGGATATTCAGACAGATTTTTTGGAAGTAAGGCATTGAGCACATTGGTGCGCAGATAGGCTATCAGCACCGTAGCACAGGCATGCATACCTGCTGTGTTCATGAACACATCCATGGTAAGGCCCAGGGCAAATCCGGTAAGCAGCAGCGCCCATACGGGTGTTTCGAAAGGCAGCAGCAAAATGAACAAAGGATAGATGTAGGGAATGAAGACAGGAAAGCCGGTAGGCTGCGACCACCAGCGCAAAGTGATCTTATTCAGAATAAGCACCTGAATAAGAATGACGATACAAAAGCGAAAAAAATTCTTTAGCAGATCACTCATTTGTCTTTTGTTGTAGAGTCCTCAAGACGGGTACGTTCGTCAAGCATCGTGTTTTCCACCACATACACATACTGAAGATTCCGGAAGTTGGTAGCACTTTTCAGGTATAGGATCTGTATGTTGTTCTTCTTGTTTATACGCCGCCGCTCCACCGTACCGATCAATAAATTGGCCGGAAAAAAAGAATAACTGGTGGTAAACACACTGTCGCCGCGAAACACTTTTATTTCTTTGGGAATGTCTTCGAGTATCAGCACATCCGGCCGGCCTTCTTCCCACATCACCGAGCCCATGGTGCCGTCTTTGAGCTTCGCACTCAGCTTTCTTTTTACGTTCAGCACAGAAAGAATGCTGGCGTAATGGCTGGAAACGCTGATCACCTCGCCCACCACTCCTGTGCCGGAAAGCACGGCCATCTTCCGCCGTATGCCATCATCGCTGCCACGGTTAATGGTGATGTAATTGTTTTCAGAGGTTACCGAGTTGTTGATCACTCTTGCCTGCCGATAAATATAGTTTGCATATTGCACCACTTTCACAGAGTCGTTTCCTTCCAGCGGCCGCCGCACCACTTCATCGCGAAACGTATCATAACTGCCATAGGCCGCCAGTGCCGATCGCAGCCTTATGTTTTCGCTGATGAGGCTGTCGTTGAGTCTTTTGAGGCCGAAGTAATACACCACATCCTCTCGTTTTTTGTAGATGATCCCGGAAACGGCATTGGCAGAGCTCAGTACGTCATTGCCCTGCAGCATATTGGTGCGGGCAATCAATACAAAGCACACAATTTCCAGAGCCAGAAAAAGTATGAGATTGAAGAATCGGCGGACGAATAGAATGAAATTACGCAACGGCTTTTTTCTGTTTGGCTTGGCAGAAAAGTTGAACGGTTTATATAAAAAAAACAGGGTGACCTGCACCGCTGTGTTTCACTATCATTTCATCAGGAAGGGCTGCATCTTGGCGATGTTTTTCAGCGCCATGCCCGTTCCGCGTACCACCGCACGCAACGGATCGTCGGCTACATGCACGGGTAGCTTGATCTTGTGCGATATGCGTTTATCCAATCCGCGCAGCAAGGCACCACCACCGGTAAGGTAGAGTCCGCGGCGATAAATATCCGCTGCAAGTTCTGGCGGCGTGCTTTCCAAAGCTTTTAAGATGGCTTCCTCAATCTTAAAGATCGATTTGTCCAGCGCTTCTGCCACCTCCTGATACGATACCATAATCTGTTTCGGTATGCCCGTCACAAGGTCGCGACCATTTACAGCAATATCATCCGGCGGAGTATCGAGATCTTTCAGTGCAGAGCCCACATGTATTTTAATCTGCTCTGCCGTGCGCTCCCCTATCATCAGCGAATGATAACGCCGCATGGCCTCCATAATGTCGGCAGTGAATTCATCTCCCGCAATACGGATCGATTGATCGCAGACGATACCGGCTAGCGCAATTACAGATATTCCGGTGGTTCCACCTCCTATATCAATGATCATATTACCGGTGGGTTCTTCTACATCAATACCAATACCGAGTGCTGCCGCCATAGGTTCGTGTATCATATACACTTCCTTGGCGCCCGCCTGCTCTGCGCTGTCGCGTACAGCACGTTTTTCCACTTCGGTAATGGACGAAGGAATACAGATAACCATTCTCCAACTCGGCGGGAACAATGGCTTTTTCGGATAGACCAGTTTGATCATTTCGCGCAGCATTCCTTCTGCTGCGTTAAAGTCTGCGATTACACCGTCTTTAAGTGGCCGGATGGTTTTGAGATTTTCATGCGTTTTCTCATGCATCATCATAGCCTTCTTCCCAACCGCAACTATCTTGTTGGTTACGCGGTCTATGGCTACGATAGAGGGTTCGTCAACTACTACCTGGTCGTTATGAATAATTAGTGTATTTGCAGTGCCAAGATCAATGGCTATTTCTTGCGTTAAGAAGCTGAACAATCCCATATAAAGTCCTAATCGGCGCTAAAATTTGAAAAAACTATCGCAAAGTTGCGAAAAAACAGGCTGATAAACGTAATGGGAGATTATTTTTTACGCTTTCCCAACATATGAATACTCGCCAAAGAGTATGGATTCATCATTGATTTCACCAACTCCTTCAAACGTAATTTCATTATTTTCACGCCAAGTTAACTTTAAGGACTTGGTACCCAATTTGGTAATTTCCAAAATAGCACTTCTCGGATGGTGGTTCTCTTGCCATGTGGCGAAATATTTGCCAATAAACCCTTCTGGACTACCTGCAATTCTATCAGCACTTTCTGTGAAAAACGGAGTATTATTCTTGAACTCGCCAAGTAAATTGCCATTGCGAGTCAAACTAAAGCTAAAATTACCTATCATAAAAAAGTTTTAACGTAAACCGAGCATTTCTTGATATTCTCGCCAAATATCGGCAATGTCAACTTGCTCTATCTCATTTATCTCGTCATCTACTCCAATTGCTTTATATTGGATAACGACGGTTGCGAAATCTGGAGTTCTTTCAAATAGATTATTATTCAAATCTCTTACCATTGAATAGTCATCATCATCTCGAGGTATTAGAATTCTAAAGGACAATTTTTGACTTGGTAACCAAGGAGTATTTCGAGATATACTTGAAAGTTCACTACTTACTGCAGGTCTTCTTAAAAGACCGTCGAGCATTTCCTCTAGGCTTTCACGAAACAATGGGGTTGGTATAAATAAAGTGTCATCGTTGTTGAAAACTAAAAGTAAGAAAGCATACACCTCTATATGAGTATATTTGTTTTGCGAATTATTTTTTATTTCAAAACTGCTATTAAAGGCAATGTGATTTCTTCTTTTTTCAAAAGCGGCACTTATAGGAGATAACTCTAACTGTTTGGTTTGCAATTTAATTTCATTGTACGACTCTTGACTTTCTCTAATGGATGTTGTTTTATCTCCCTCACATGCCTGAAAGCCCAGCATTGAGATGAATATCAAAATTCTAAGATTCATTTTGGTAATTTGGTAACAAATTAAATCACAATATAGAATTTCCTTAGTGCTCTAAAATCATTTTTTGAGCTACTTTCGCGCCTCGGGCGCTGAGCCCGATTTTTGCATCGGCTCATCGCTGTGTCAAGTCCTGCGACTTACGACTTTCTACTTACGACTTTTGACTTAGCATATGCCACGCGACAATTCCATAAAAAGTGTACTGATCATCGGGTCCGGTCCCATCATTATCGGACAGGCCTGCGAATTTGACTACTCCGGATCTCAGGCCGCACGAAGTCTGCGCGAAGAGGGGATCAAGGTTATTCTCATCAACTCCAATCCCGCAACGATCATGACGGATCAGATCGTTGCCGACAAGGTGTATCTGTTGCCCCTCACCGTAGAGAGCATCGAGCAGATATTGGAAGAGAATGAAATCGATGCTGTACTGCCCACAATGGGCGGGCAGACCGCTCTCAATCTTGCCAAAGAAGTAGATGAACTGGGCATCTGGCAGAAATTCAACGTACGTCTGATCGGTGTGGACATCAAAGCCATTGACAAGGCGGAAGACCGTGAACAATTCCGACAGTGGATGATAGAAATAGGCGTGCCTGTGGCGGAAGCAAGAACCGCCAACTCGCTGCTGGAAGGTAAAGAGTTTGCTCAGGAAATCGGTTTGCCTTGCGTGCTGCGCCCATCCTTTACGCTGGGGGGTACCGGTGGCGGACTGGTCTTTAAAAAAGAAGATCTCGAAGCTGCACTCGACCGCGCACTTACCGCATCGCCCATACACGAGGTGCTGGTAGAAAAGGCAGTGATTGGCTGGAAGGAGTTTGAGCTTGAATTGCTGCGCGATGCTAACGATAATGTGGTGATCATCTGTACGGTGGAAAACTTCGACCCGATGGGCATCCATACCGGCGACAGTATTACAGTAGCACCGGCGATGACGCTGAGCGATACGGCGTTTCAGCTCATGCGCAATACAGCGCAAAAAATGATGCGCGACCTGGGGAATTTTGCCGGGGGGTGTAATGTGCAGTTTGCACTCAATCCGCAGACAGAAGAGATCATCGCTATCGAGATCAATCCGCGGGTAAGCCGCTCTTCTGCGCTTGCTTCCAAAGCCACAGGCTACCCCATCGCCAAGATAGCCGCAAAGCTGGCTATTGGCTATACACTCGACGAGCTGAAAAATCCCATCATTCAAACCACCTCAGCGTTTTTTGAACCTGCGCTCGACTACGTGATTGTAAAAATGCCCCGCTGGAACTTCGATAGGTTCAAAGGTGCCGACGATACCCTGGGCTTCCAGATGAAAAGTGTAGGAGAGGTAATGGCCATTGGCAGAACATTTCCGGAAGCTTTGCAGAAAGCCTGTCAGAGCCTCGAGAACAATGCCACCGGACTCTCCTTTATCAGCACCAGCCGCTTGCGCCCCGAAGAATTGCTCGAAACCTTCAACCGTCCGCAGTGGGATCGTATCTTCCGCATCAAAGAAGCACTTGCTGCCGGAGTATCGATAAAGACCCTGCGTGAACTGACGCATATTGACCGCTGGTTTCTATACCAGATACAAGACATTGTAAACCTCGAAAACAAGATCAAGGAATACAAGCATCTGGACAAAGTGCCACGCGAAATACTTTGCGAAGCCAAACAAATGGGCTTTAGCGACGAGCAGATCGCCGACCTGGTGAAAGATGTAACTGCCGATGAAGTGTACGAACACCGCAAGCAATTGGGCATCCGCCGCGTATTTAAGATGGTGGATACCTGCAGCGCAGAGTTCGAAGCCAAAACACCATATTTCTACAGCAGCTTTGAGCCAACTGCCACTGCCGAAGAGACAAAAGGCGATTTGCTTTTTAACGAAAGCAAACTCCACGACAAAAAGAAAATCATCGTGCTCGGCTCGGGACCTAATCGCATTGGCCAGGGCATTGAGTTCGATTATTGTTGTACCCATGGCTTACTTGCAGCCAAAGAATGCGGCTACGAAGCCATCATGGTCAACTGCAATCCGGAGACGGTTTCCACCGATTTTGATATCGCCGACAAGCTCTACTTCGAGCCGGTGTATTGGGAACATCTCTGGGAGATCATCGAGCATGAACAACCTTACGGTGTTATCGTTCAGCTGGGCGGACAAACGGCACTGAAACTTGCCAAGCGCCTGCACGAAAAAGGCATTCGCATCATCGGCACCTCTTTCGATAATATGGATATTGCCGAAGATCGTGGATGCTTCAGTGATATGCTGAAAGAGCTCGACATTCCCTACCCGCGCTACGGCACTGCTTTCACCACCGACGAAGCTATAGAAGTCGCTAACGAAGTAGGATATCCCGTGTTGGTGCGTCCTTCTTATGTATTGGGCGGACAGCGTATGCGCATTGTGATCAATGACGATGAGCTGGAGAAGAGTGTGGTTTCGTTGCTAAAACATCTGCCCGGCAATAAGATTCTCATTGACCATTTCCTCGATCGCTGTCAGGAGGCGGAGATTGATGCTATTTGCGATGGCGACGAAGTGCACATCATGGGCATTATGGAGCATATTGAACCCGCAGGTATTCACAGCGGCGACAGCCATTCGGTGCTGCCTGTGTTCAACCTTCCACCCCTTGTGGTGGAAGAGATGGCAGATATTGCCCGTAAGATTGCCTTTGCGCTCGACATTCGCGGTCTGATCAATATTCAATATGCGATCAAAGACGGAAAAGTGTATGTGATAGAAGCCAATCCCCGTGCCAGCCGCACTACACCATTTATTGCAAAAGCCTATGGTGTGCCTTATCTGAATATTGCCACCAAAGTAATGTTGGGCGAAAAGAAACTCAAAGACTTCCATATTGAGCAAAAGCTGGAAGGCTTTGCAGTAAAAGAACCGGTGTTCTCATTTAATAAATTTCCGAAAGTGAACAAGGAGCTTGGTCCGGAAATGAAGAGTACTGGTGAAGCGATACGGTTTATTAAAAACCTGCGCGACCCCTGGTTCCGCACGCTATACAAGGAAAGAAGTATGCACCTTAGCCGATAAAAAATCTTAAGCCCGGACGTATGGATCCGGGCTTTGTTTTTTAGCTGGTAAACGGCTGGCCACCTCCGGGAGGAAAGCCGCTGTTCTCTTCGTTCGCATCAATCTCGCGGCTTATCTCTTCTTCCGATTTCCGGTCTTCGCCGGTCAGCGGATTGTGCAGATCGTTGCCGCCGCGGCTGTGTTCCTGATGTGTGGGGTTTGTGCCGGCGTTCTGTTTGTTGTCCTGTTCTTTTTCAAAATCCTTTCTGTCCATAGTTTTTGTTTTTCAGGGAGCATGAAAAACTATACCTCCATACTATGATTATACGGCTAACTTTGCCCGGTTTATAAAAGCTTTATGATGAAACTCACTAAGCATCCCAAGGATACGTACAATGTGATGAGTGAACTGGTGTTGCCCAACGATACCAACACCCTGGGCAACCTGATGGGAGGAAGGCTGATGCATATGATGGACATTGCCGGCGCAATATCGGCAATGAAGCACTGCAACTGCCCGGTAGTCACCGCTTCGGTAGATAATGTGTCTTTTGCCAACCCGATCAAGCTCGGCAATCTCCTTACCATCGAAAGTCGGGTTACCCGCTCTTTTCATACCTCTATGGAAGTGTTTTTGCGGGTATGGGGCGAAGACCTTCATGCTCAGTTCAAGTATCTCACCAACGAAGCCTATTTCACCTTTGTGGCGCTTGATCCGCATGGCCGTCCCAGAAAGGTGCCGGAGCTGCTGCCGGAAACCGACGAAGAAAAAAAGATGTTTGATGGAGCTTTGCGCAGAAGGCAGGTACGCCTGATCCTTGGTGGAAAGATGAAGCCGGAAGACGCAGGAGAACTAAGAGCGCTTTTCATTAAAGAATAGGTTTATTGCACACCCATACATTTGCACACCCAGGAAAATATTGAGCATGCTTGACAGAACTACACCACCGCCGATACACGATGCCGTTGAATTCGAATATAAATTGCCTCCGGTTAACACCGTACAACTGGGCAATGGTATGCCGCTGTACTGGCTCAATGCCGGCGTGCAGGATGTGGTAGAAGTGGATTGGATTTTTCCGGCAGGGCTCTGGTATGAGGATAAACCAGCCGTAGCACAGGCCGTAGCCGCACTGCTGAAGAACGGAACCGCACAGAAAACCGCACATGAAATTCACGAAGCCTTTGAATTTTACGGGGCCAACCTCAAAGTGCAGGCCGGCAATGACTTTACCGCCGTTACCCTATATGCGCTCAATAAGCATTTGCCCCGGCTGTTGCCACTTGTTTACGAACTACTCACCGAAGCAAGCTTTCCTGAAGAAGAACTGCAGCTTTATCAGCAAAACAGCATTCAGCGTCTGCTGGTGAGCCTGCGCCAATGCGAATTTGTAGCAAACCAGAAGATAGACGCGCTACTTTTTGGTGAGTTTCACCCCTATGGTCGCTTTTCAAAAAAGGAAAAAATAGAAGCGCTCACCCGTCAGGATCTTATTCAGTTTTACACCCGGCATCTCGACCTCAGCAAGGCCCGGATTTTCATAGCCGGCAAAGTGCAGGAAACTGATGTGCAGCTTCTGGACCAGATTTTTGGAAAGGCCACCACTGCCCCCTCTGCAGCCACAGAAACCATGTTTTCGGCTCCGGCACCCTCAGAAAAGAAGCATAGGATCATCAATGATGAAAACGGAGTGCAGGGCGCTATACGAATCGGAAGACTTTTTCCAAACCGCCATCACGAAGATTTTGCGCCAATGGTAGTGTTGAACACTTTGTTTGGCGGCTACTTCGGCTCGAGGCTCATGAGCAATATCCGCGAAGAAAAAGGTTTTACCTACGGCATTTACAGCTCAGTGGCACCCTATGTACATGGCGGCGCGCTAACCATTCATACAGAAGTGGGGCGCGATGTGATAGAACCCGCTGTAGCTGAGATTTACCACGAAATGAAAAAGCTTTGTGAAGAAACGGCACCGGAAGAAGAACTTTTGTTGGTAAAAAATTATTTGCTGGGCAATCTGCTGGGTGATCTCGACGGTCCTTTTCAAATCATCCACCGCTGGCGCACACTGATCTTAAATGGTCTGGGTGAAGAACACTTCAACCGAAACATCCGTATCTACAAAAGCATTACGGCAAACGACTTGCAGGCGCTCGCCCGGAAATATTTTGATCCTGCAGATTTTTATGAAGTAGTAGTGGTGTAAGGCACGGTATTGATGACTTTTTGCAAAAAGCAAGAGTTATGAAATACCTGATCGCAACCCTTGTAGCCGGTATTTTTTCCTGTCGGTGCCTGGCCCAGATAGATGTGGAATTGTTGCCCGTTTCGGAACTGCGCAAGGCGGTGTTTTATGGCCGAAGTGCGGGCAAAGCTGCCACTGGCGAACTTAGCATTCCCCACAAATCGCTGGTCTTTCGGAGAGTTTTTTTGGTAACCAATGCCAACAGCGAGCAGGAAGTGTTTGACCGCGCCCTCGACTATGCTCTGGTGGTAAGCCTCGATGCCCAAGCCTTTCCGGAGCAAAATCGTATTGAGCTTCCGCTGAGCTGGGACTATGAGCCCGCTTCCGCACAGTGCATCGAGCAGTTGCAACTTGAGGGCACCGTACGGATCGAAGTTAAGAACCGAAAGACGCGCATCTCACTGCTTCAGATAAATTACAAACATCAGTACCTGAAGAATGAATGGCGCGGACCCGTATTGCGGGCGGGCACAATTTGTGCGCCGGAAGCCGGGCCGGTAGAGCTGCTGTATCGTTGTGCAGCCTGTCGCAACGATCAAAAAGAACTGAAGAGAAATTTGCGTAGCCGCTTTGATGCGTTGGCCACAAAATATCAGGACTGGCTGCGCAGTTATTAGTTACGAAACTCCTGGCAGATCATCAGTCCATAGATACCACCGTCTATCACCCCGATGCCAACCCTGCCAAACGACGGTTGCAGTATGTTGGCGCGATGACCAGTTGAGTGCATCAGTCCGATATGGGCCATCATCAGCGTTCGAGCCAGGGAGAGATTTTCACCCGCTGTGAGAAAATGAATGCCAGCCTCATTCATACGGTCAAATGGCCCCTTCCCTTCGGGTGTGTAGTGCGAAAAATATCCTCTTCTGAACATTTCTTTGCCATAAGCACGAGCCAGGCTACGCAAAGCTGTATCTGCTTCCAGCGAAGGCAGGCCTTCTTTGCTGCGCTCCTCATTGATTAGTGTTAACATCTTTTGCTCAAGCTCCGGCCTTGGCTCCGTCTCCTTAACCGTAAAGGGAAGCTTAACCGATTTTTCTGACTCCGGCGCCACGTTCATGCCGCCCAGGCTACGCCTTAACGTTTCGTCGAGAGCGGGTGCCAGAGCATCTTCAATACGCGCAAGCGGGGTGCTGAGCTGCTGAGCCAGCACACTGTTTCGGGCGGAGCGGGCTAAGCCGGGCCATAGCGGAACGAGTACCAGAAAGGTGGCCAGAAGGGCGGTGTATATCAGTCCGTTCAGGATGCCGGGAATTGCCCCCGCTGCTTTGTTGGCCGCATGCTGATGAACATTGCCTGGCAAAGCCCCCAGCAGCCACGCCACAAACCCGGCCGTGAGCAGCCGAAGCACCAGAAAGCTCAGAAAAAAAGCAAGCGGCAGCAGCCAGAGACTCTCCGGGTCCATAAATTTCTCCAGGGACTTTGCGGCGTAAGGATATAGCCAGAAGGTGAGCAGCAAGGCACCGATCCAGGCCACAAGATCGAAAAAGCTGAAAAGGAATCCCCGCCGTATGCCGCCCAGTACAGCCAGCAGCATAACGATGCAGAGCAGGATATCAACACCATTCATGTTATGATCTCGTTTGTGGAACTATCGCTTAAGAATGGTGCCACACAATGGGCTGTTTGTGCCTCTCTATTGTCTGCAGTTGGCTTTTTTTACGCTAACTTGCAAACCACTCGCGACGTATGGATCTACCAACAGGCAAGAAAATTTACTTCGCATCCGATTTTCATCTTGGTATCCCCGACAGGGCTACGAGCAAAGAACGCGAAAAATTAATTTGCAGGTGGCTGGATGAGATAGCTGCCGATGCCGGTCGACTCTTTTTAGTGGGGGATCTTTTCGATACCTGGTTTGAATACAAGAATGTAGTACCCAAAGGCTACACGAGATTTTTGGGCAAGTTGGCAGAACTCGCTGACGGTGGTCTTCCCATAGAGGCTTTTACCGGCAACCACGATTTGTGGATGCGTGGCTATTTTGAAGACGAGCTTAATATACCCGTACATCACCATCCGGTGGAACGTGTGTACCGCGGTAAAAAGTTTTTTATTGCTCACGGCGATGGCCTCGGCCCCGGCGACCATGGCTATAAAATGCTAAAGAAGGTATTGCGCAGCCCCCTGTCTCAGTGGCTTTACCGGCGCATTCACCCGGATACCGGAGTGGGAATAGCCGGGTGGTTTAGCAGGATGGGGCCAAAACACAGTGTGGAGGAAGACCCTTTTCTGGGTCCGGAAAAGGAATGGCTGGTACAATTTTGTCTTCAAAAGTTAAAGCATGAGCATTTTGACTATTTCATTTTTGGCCACAGACATATAGCCATCGAATACCCGTTACCGGAAAATAGTCTCTATTTGAATCTTGGCGATTGGATACGTTTCAATAGTTATGCGATGTTCGACGGTGAACATTTAGCATTGAGGTACTACAACAAATAAAACAGGTGAAGAAGACTTTAGTATTGATAAGGCACGCCAAGTCTAGCTGGACAGCCCCCCTGAACAGCGATTTCGATCGGCCACTTAATGAACGTGGAGAACATGATGCACCGAGGATAGGAAAAAGGATGAGCGACCTTAAGCTATTTCCTGACCTCATTCTTGCGAGCCCTGCAAAAAGAACCGCGCAAACGGCCGAGCTATTGGCAAGGGAACTGCACTATTCCGCAGAACAAATAGAATATCAGGAAAAGCTCTACCATGGCTCGCCCTCGGTGCTGCTTGACATAATCATCAGCCTGCCTGCCCATGTAAATCTGGTATTTATTGTAGCCCACAACCCCGGTCTGACTGAGTTTGCCAATCAGCTTATCCCCAATTTTTATGTTGACAATATGCCCACTTGTAGCTTTGTAGCTGCCAACGTTGAAAACGGCGGGTGGGAAGACTTTGCAAATGCAAACGTAAAGCTCCTCTTATTTGAAACCCCTAAGAAATTATGACCACTGCCAGAACCTCGGCACAAATTATTGCCGCCCTTGAAAAGCTCTTTGAGGAGCATTTTGGCTTTCCGCCTTCTGAAGTAAATATGCTGCCCGTTTCCGGCTCCGACCGGCGGTACTACCGGCTGCGCGAAGGCACCACCACGGCCATTGGCACTTACAATGCAAATATTGCAGAGAACAACACCTACTATTACTTCACAGAGCTGTTTAAAAAACACGAGATCAGCACTCCGGAAATCTATAAGATCAGTAAAGACAGAAGGTGCTATCTGCAACAAGACCTCGGCGATACTTCTCTATTCAGCATGCTGATGGAAGAAGGCCAGACGGACCATGTGCGTGCTTACTTTCATAAAGCGCTGGCTCAATTGGCAAAATTGCAGTGGATAGCCGGCCGCGAGACCAACTTCGACCAATGCTTTTCTACCCGTCAGTTCGACGAGAAAGCCATCATGGCCGACCTGCTTTATTTCAAATATTACTTTGCCGACCTCCTCAAGATCACCTACAATAAGAATCTCCTGATGGACGAAATGGAACAACTGAGCCGCGAGCTGGGCCGCATTCAGCCGCAAATGCTTATGTTCCGCGACTTCCAGAGCCGAAACATCATGGTGCACGAAGGCAAGGTTTACTTTATAGACTTTCAGGGTGCCATGCAAGGGCCGCCACAGTATGATATTGCCTCGCTGCTGTGGCAGGCGCGGGCCCAGCTACCCGAGGCCTGGAAAGAAGACCTGCTCAACGGATATGTAACGGCATTGAACGCCTTGCCCATTTCGCGCATCGACGAGATACACTTCCGCAAAGGCTATGCACAGTTTGTGCTGCTCCGGCTGCTGCAGGTATTGGGCGCTTACGGCTTCAGAGGCTTGCTGGAGAAAAAGACACACTTCACCAGCAGCATCGCCCCCGCGCTGAAAAACCTTGAACTCTTCCTGGCACAGCATCCGCAATTGCCGGCTTACCCCGAAATGCGCACCCTGCTCGAAAAAATCAGCAGCGCAGATGTACAATCCCGTTTCGAACCCCCCGTTTTCAAAGAAGAAAAAAAGCTGGTGGTTACCGTCAATAGTTTTTCGTACAAAAGCGGCATTCCCAAAGATAAGAGCAGCCATGGCGGTGGCTATGTCTTTGACTGCCGGGGATTGCTCAATCCGGGTCGCTACGCGGCCTATAAACAGCTAACAGGCCTGGACAGTGCAGTGCAGCAGTTTTTGATGCAGGAAACCCGAATGCCTGATTTTCTGGAGCATGTGTATGCGCTGGTCTCACTCAATGTAGAAGATTATCTGCAACGAGGCTTCGACCATCTGAGCGTGTCTTTTGGCTGCACCGGTGGGCAGCATCGCTCGGTGTTCAGTGCCCTGCAACTGGCAGAATACCTACGCAACAAGTATGGTATAGAGGTGAACGTTTTCCATCTGAACGAAAAGAAGTGGGTGCGGCCGGCGGAGTAGATTTTAATTTGTTGATGTGTTTATGTGTTGATTTGTAAAGTTGTAAAATCGTAAAACTGTGGATTTGTAAAATCGTAAAGTTGTTGATTGCAGATTGACTGTTTTTCGCGCCGGGCCATCCTCAAATCCAATTACCGTGGGCGGCGTCATTGCGATTGCGAGGAATGAAGCAGGAAGCAATTTGTGCGGTTGGTGTTTTGCCGATTTTTTATAGCTGTAAATCTGCAAACTCGTCAATTTGGCTTAGCAAGGCCGCGGGTGGTAACGCCCGGAGCTAAAAATGATTAAGCGGGAGTTTTTCCTCCATATCGAGCACCATAGAATGTATCTCGAAATCGAACCACTCTTTAAACATTGAGAATGTACGCTGTTGCGGCCAGTCCTGTTCGTCGGTGTGCCAGTCGTTCAGTTCATTTTGAAAAAACCGATCAAAATTCCGGCTAGTCCAGGCAGCTATCTGTTCGTTGCTGTCATACTCCCTGATCAGATAGACATTAGCTTCGTCTTTCGTCAGCACCAATTCGCGCCGGGGATAGAGACCTTTTAGCCAATCAAAAAAAGGCCGCTTAGGTTTGATGACAATTGCATTTCTATTAACTGACTCGTAGAAAAAAGGAATGGGAACCATGATGTGAATTTCCTGATTTTACCTGGAAAAGCCTAACGGGCGTAGTAGGGTGATGGTGTTTAAGGGCAAAGCCCCAAACTGCTGGCAAACGTCAGGGAGCTTGGTACTTTTCGCAGCATCGGGTGCATGGGAGTTAAGATGGTGGGGCTTGGTTTCATCGCTGCGGCTACAGTAGGGCAACTCGGATCAAGATTTAAGCAGACCAGCCATTAACTTTCTAAACGGGGTCGCACAGGCGGACCCGGCGGAGGCCGTGGTCGTCAGGGTACAGGCGCTGCAAAACGCTAATCATTAACACAGATTATCTACATACTGCAAAGCCCCGGAACTTCCGGGGCTTTGCTATTTAATAGACTTTTTGGGGGGTAATACTTCACCCCTGTACTACAATTATTGGTAGGCGAATCCTCCGGACTTCGACTTGGCGGAATGAAGGCTTTGACTTCGTTTTTGCAGTTCTGAATTTGGTTACCGCTACGACGTAAGGGGCTGACGGATAAGGTGGGGGTTTAGATTACGTCTAGCGGGGTTCGTGCGGACACGAAACAAGGCGGAGTATGACCTTTACTTAAATAATTTCCGAGTATAAAAAATTCTTGATTACATCGAAAAACCCCTCTGCCGAAGGAGCTTAAAGGTATCTATATGCCCAACACCAAACTGCGTACAAACATCCGGCAGCTTTATATTCTTCACAGATTCTGGCGCTGAAACTTCCTGGCTTACTACTGTAGCATTGAGTTGCATCGCTGCAGCTACAGCGAATGGATCTGCGTTCTCAAAGTCTGAAAAAGTTTGCTTAGCAAGCGAGTTGTACTGCGGATGGTTGTTTCCCCAAAGCATGATGTTCCCATAGTGGCTCATAATCGCTTCATCGCTGTGACAGTCGAGTATCAGGTGGCGGGGTATTTCAGCGTGACACCAATCCCAGAGATCATCCTTACCACGATCTATTTCAAACAACACTTTGTTGGTTAAAATGAAGGTGCCCTCCATAAATCGGTCTTTCATAAAATTCCAAAAGCTGGGAGCAATATCAAAAGGATAATAAACCCTGTAGGCAGTTGTGAGGCAACTCGTATCTATGATAAAAGTCTGTGCTGCCATCAACTTTCCAGATGGGTTTTGAACTTGTAGAAGGTAGAACCGTACAAGTTGGTCAGTTTGTAGGCATCGGTATAAAGCAGCTTGCCGGATTCTGCTGCACGGCTCACCGTTTCGAAGAACCTAACTCCTACACGATAAGGTTGATTGTTGTAAAAACTACCTCCTCCACCTTCTTCATTACTCCGCGCATCCCAGTAAATTTTGTACTCGTTGTAAAACCTGAAGAACTGTGGCTTTGTGTAGATACCTAGGTCCAGCAGTCGGCGGGCTATCACCACTTTGCTCACTTTAAAGAATCGTTCAAGCACGTCGAGGTGATTCGCCCTATCACTCACTTTCTTCCATTCCTCCAGCAACACTTGTTCTGCTACCAGCAGTTCTGCAGCCACTGCATCGCACAACTTTTCAACCTCCGTGCTCGCGGGCATCAGTTGTTCAATGTCTAAAGCAGCGGAGCGATCAAGCCAGATATGTGCCAGCTCGTGCATAAAGGTGAATATCCTTGCCGCTGGATAATCTTTGCCATTGATAAAAATATAAGGTGCCCACTTGTTGCTGAGTACAAAACCTTTGAACTCAGCAGGGTTGAGGCTTTTGTTAGAATTGCCGAGCACACCATTCACCGCTACGAAAATGCCTGCGGCTTCTGCCTTGTTGATCACGTACTTCAGCGCGGCTTCTTTATCGGGCAAAAACTGAGACCAGTTGAGCGGCAACTGCAGCACCTGCCGGATGTCATCGGCAATAGCTTTATAATTATCCGTCTCAGAAAACCTGCCCACAAAGGGCAGCGCTTCCTCATATTCACTGCGCAGATAGTCAACAAGCCAGTCCTGACGCTGCTGTATGGTATCTATCGTTTCGCTGAGGGCGTAGCTGTAGTTAAACTCCGGTTGTTGACTGCCGGTGCGGAAGAGCGGCAGCTTGTTTTCTTTTTTAGGGAGCTCCTGCAAAAAGAAAAAACCAAAAGGCACATGCACCGCTTTGGCAAACTCTGCAAGCTGATGCACGGTGGGCTTCTTCTCCCCCTTTATCCACTCCTGCAACTGCGGAAACTTTACCCATACTCCTTCACCGGCAGACGCAGCCGCATCGCCAAGCAAAGCAGGATTGATATTGGGGTAAACACGCATGGTGTAAAGTTAGTTTGATTTTTGGCTGTGAGTGTATATGGCAAAGCAATGCATTGGAAGCTACGCCGAGCGGGGCTATATGCTCATCGGTATTATTTTCAATGAAGTTCTTGTAACCTAAGAGATCGAAATATGCCAAAAACGTCTTCACCGATGATGAACTTAATACAACTGGTAGTGATGGTTCGAAAATTTATTATCCGGTGTCTTTCTCAGGTCTGATTCTCTGATGTGTTCAAATAATTCTGCTAATTTTTCTTTGTTGATGCCATTCAAATCATCAGTTGTTATAAGTGAATCTACGAGGCCGTGTTCGTAATAATTCTTTTTGCGTTCCTGCCAGTCATTAAAATATTTTCGGGTGTCCAACATTCCTAAATGCTCTAAGTAAATTTCTTTACCGTCACGCAGGTATATGGTAAAGTCAGGGTGAATGGTATAAGGTAGGTTCTTCAATTTCAGCGGTGCTTCATATTTAAACTTCAAGCCGCTTTTCATAAGTGCTTCATAAATGATAAACTCAACCTTTGATGAAACTGTAACGCCAAACTCGGGCACAAACTTCGCTTTCTTGTCAACGGGTTCTGAGTAAATGGATGTATTCCGATTGACCAAATGCGAATTGTTCTTTGCAATCATCAACAGGTTTTCATCGGTATCCTGCACAAAAATGAACAAACGATATTTTGAACGGGTTAAAGCAGTGTATAGCAATTCCTTTGAAAGCAGCGATTGCTTTTGTGGTACAACAAGAAAGACATTCCTAAAATCACTTCCTTGGGACTTGTGTACTGTGATCGCATAAGCTAGGTCAAAATTTTCTTCACCGTCCACATAGTCCATCGGGCGATCTGTATCCCGGAAGTAATACTTTCTTTCCTCCTTCTTATACCCGTTTGACTTTACAGTAATTAATCCAGTAGATCCGTTGGATAACTTTAATCTGCGGCTTTCACCCCTGCCCACATACCAGTTATACAACCTGATGATTTTATCGGCATGATGGAAAAACTTATCTACTTTTTCATTCTCATTCTTCTTTCTGTATTTACCCTGCACTTCTTTATTTAGACCCAATGTGCCGAAATACCCGGTGCGGTAAGGTGAGAGCAGTTGCAGGTTTTCTATTTCCAGTGTTTCCCTGAATTTGAAATCCTGGTTGTTTACATAGCCATTGTCATACAAGCCAAACAATGCATTCAGTTTTTGGAAATCACTTCTTACTTCTTTGGAAGGTTCCAAATCCATTTTAAAAACTTCTTCAAAGGCATCTGCCATCTTTGAATTGAGTTCTGCCTTGTTTTTCCATTTATATACAAACAAGCCTTTGCTCTTTTGCCCTTCGCCACTGTCAATAATGTTGAATGCTTCTTCGTAGCACCGGGTTTTGTCTGTAAATGCATCCGCCAGTTTCAGAATATTTTCGTCATTCTCCTGACGGCAATTGGATTTCAGGTTGATGTAATGGGCTTCCAGCAACTGTTGGTTGTTCTGAACGTGTTGTATAATGTCGTGAAAAGGTTTGCCAAAACCGATTGGCGGCAATTGGTTTTCATCACCTACCAATATAACACGTTTGGGATATTTATCGGTGAACTTGATAATGGAAAGCAGGATGGTAAACTTGCTCAGGTCAAGCATCGAAGATTCATCTACCACCAGATTCTCAACCGTCAGCTTGTCATCTTCATCTATTTCCAGGGTTCCGTCCCAAGCTTCATAACACCAGCCGAATTTGCTTTCAAAAATGTATTTGTCAATGGTCTTGGCTTCTATGTTGGTGAGTGAAGTGTATTTCTTAATGTTTTCCGTCAGGCGTAAAGCGGCCTTGCCGGTAGGGGCAAGCACCAGCACCTCTTCGCCAATGTTGTGCAGATGCTCTATGATTTTACTGGTTTCATAGGTTTTGCCGGCACCGGGTTTTCCGGTGAGCAAATAAAACGAGTTGCCGAAAATGTTTTTGTAGAGTCGTTTTCTTTCTGCGGTAAAAAGTTCTTTCTGTTCCGGGGTTTTTACAATGTCTTTTAGTTCAGCAAGGCTGTGCTGAATATGCACATCAATATCAATTTGCTTTTTAGGTGTGTTTTTCTTGGCAGTGAGTTTCCTGATGAGTTGCTCTATCATCTCTTCCGACTTTTTCACCACTTGCAAATACAGGTATTTGTTTTCTTTGGTTTCCTTGATAAAAAGCTTCTGAACAAAATGGTTTCGGTAATCATCTTCTAACTTCAACAAAGCATCTTCATCCAACTTGATTTCGTTTTTGTAAATCAACGGATGCTCATACAGGTCTTTCAGGATTGCATTTACCGAATCATAACAATGCCCGCTTTCTCCAATATGCCACAAATAATTCATCACTACTGAACGAACCCGTTCCGGGCTATCTTCAACCAGATTTTGAAGTTTACGGTGGCGGTCAACGTATTTTTTATCGGGAATCATGCCCATGTCTATCTTGAACACATCAATGGGCTCATCCTGCATGTCAGGGATATCCAAATCATCTTCATCGGCTGCATATTCCTCATACAAGGCATAGGGATTGGTTTCTATTTCCTTCAGTAGTTCTTTGTTGGCAATGATTTTACCAACCTGATTTTCGGTTAATACAAACAAGGAGAGCTTGGCAAAGGACGGGTGATGTTTCTTAAATATCCTGTTACTGCTTATTTCCAGCAATTCATCTTCAAATTCATTTAGTTCTTCAGGAATGTTTTCATCCAATACATCTTTAAAAAATTGTATCAGGTCGTATTTATTGCTCAGCAAGGGTAGCAGGACAGCAGCTATGGATTTAGCTACATTCAAATCCTGCACAAAATTGTTCAACACAAAGGGCAGAGACGGATACGCGCCTCTTTTCATCCAAACCTTTTCAATCAAGCTATTTATTCGCCTTTCTTCTTCTTTCAAATCAGACTTCAACACCTGCTGATTGTGTTCCTGTGCTTTTTTGATGGACTTGCGAAGTTTGTAAAGCAGATACAAACATTTGTCGTCATCCATATCCATGCTCACATATTTGAAAGCACGAATCAGTGATTCTTCTTCTATGATGACCTTAACGTCCTGAAGCAGTTGTTCACTGCCCGGGTTTTGCTCTACAAAACGGATATATTCACGATAAGGCAACAGCACCGCAGTATCGGGGTCGTGGGTAAATTGCAACATCCAGTTCATGGTGGGGAAGTTGGACATTGTTACACCAGAACCTCTCGTTTCTTCTAACTCTTCTTTTGTAAACGGGAAGTGTTTGGGCACGGGCAGTTCACTTATTTCAGAACAACCCAGCAACAAATACCGCATATCATCAGCCGAAACGGGATTGTCGTAATTGGCATAAAAGAAGATGATGGATTCCTTTGGCTTGAATTTGTTGATGTAATTGTGGATTCTTTCATCTAGGTCAGGCCAATAATTTCCGTGAATTTTCTGCTTCTTCTCGCTGTGAACAAAAGACAGTTTGTATGGCCAAGTAATGACTGAGTATTTTTTAGTCATGTCGTTGATAACGTAAGGTACCCAATTAAAAGCATGGTGATGTTCAACTGGAAAATCTTGATCGCTAAATGCATTTATGCTCCAATAGCAAGGAGGTACGCTCGATGGCGCAAAGTTACCTTTCACGTATTGCTCCTTCAGTGTTTGTTCTAAAGAAGTATTTTTCTTCTTTTCTATCCTGCCGGAAAGCAATGAATGAGCTCCTGTGCAATAGGTGTTACCCTCTGGATTGCAGCAAACTTTGCCGTTCCAGTTGTTATCGTGCCATGCCATTCTAACTGTCAAATGCATAAGTTTAATTTAAGCTTGTAGTGCTTTTAGAAACTCCTTGTATCTTTTCTCAGTGTCATCAATGAGGTCGCTGAATGTCCGTACTTTAAACTGACTGCCTCTATATTTCTTCTTACGTTCAAGTTCCTCGCTTATTGTTTTTCCAATCAAAAAGCATTCAAAACTTTTTCCGCTGTGCTTCTGTTCAATGATTGAAAGATAATTTTCAAGTTGATTAAGATCACCAATTTCTAACGAATGAGAGGGTCGTTTCAATTCAACAATGATTAACTTCTCGCCTACTGAGCCACAAACAAAATCCGGGCGTTTTTTTTCATTTCCCTTGTTTTGCTTTACAACTTCATCGCCAACGATTTTACGTAAGGTTTCATTACTGTGTAACAACCAATACCGTTCATCTATGATCCACATGGCCCGTTCCAAAATTCGATGAATAGAGTCAGCCCCTCTTATCTCATATGTAGCATCGTCTAGTACGCGATCTTTAAATAATTCTATAGTTTGAATTCTTTCGATAACTTGATTTGATATAGAGGTGAGCTGCTTGAGAGACCAGGTTTTCAAAAGCTCAGCTAAGTCTTCCACCGCTCTTTTCCCTTGCTTAGGCAAATGGTGTACAACATCCACAAAGGCCTTCCGAAATCCAGAATCTGTTTTTGACAGTAGCTCAGAAATTTCGCGAAGAATTTCAGCTAAGTCAGCATAGGTACTATCTTCCCATTTAGTGACATCTATTTCCTGCAGAACTTTTCTGATGAGCTCAGGGTAATTCTTGGTGAGCTTTTGTATTTGTAGATCAGAAACCTGGTTTCCACTTGATGAAATCTGGCTTACTATTTCCGCTTTAGATTCCCAGCCAAGGAAGGGAAGAAGCTTTTCATGCGTCACAGCTATAATCTTTTCCCACTGCTCCAAATTATTGATGTTAAAAGATGTACTACCACCCGGCCACCATTTGTAAAGCGTGATGCGTTTTTCTTCGCTATCTTTTGGAAGTGTTACTTGTGCGTAAGTATTTCCGATAACCTTTTCAATTTTCTTAATGAACTCAGGTGCAAACTTATCCTTGCCGCAATTCTTACAAACGGTTACGCTGAGAGCGTTTTCAGCATAACAACGTTGACAAATTTTGTAGGCATTTCCAGAGGTTAACGACTTGCTTATCTTTTTTGCGGTAGCCGTCTTCTTTTTAGACGCGCTGTTTTTCTTTACCGTCTTTTTGAGCTTCGCCATAATCGCCAGAGAATTTTCATTTAAAATACCCACTCTCCTCCACCAGCACTCTATACAATTCCGCTTTTACCAGTTTCACATTCCGGCTGATGTCTTCGAAGTATTCGAAGAGGTCGGTAGCCTGATGGATTTCGGCGTACTTGCGGATTTGGATTAAGCCGCTGTATGGTGTGAGGAAATCGGGATAATCGAAGTATTTGAAATAAGGCTCGTTCTCTAAGCCCACATGTTGCAGCACTTGACCTTTGGTGTAGTTGTGGTTCCAGTGTTTGTACAGGGCTTTTACCGCATCAACCAACTTCTTTGCCGTATCAGGTTTGCTGACGATTGCCGCATCGAGTGTGGTACACCAAAAGCTTTCTTTGTTGGCGGGGCAAAGCGGGTTGTCCACATACACTTCGGGCGCACCGGGCACGGGATTGTTTGCTTCAAACCTAATGACCACACACCGGTTTTCTGCCAGCACAAATGCAAAGCATAGCGAATGCCAGTAGTCAGCCAGTTTCTTTGGGATGTTGGGTACCCAAATGTCATATTGGTTTGCCCATACAGGGTAAATACCGTTGACAACTTTAGTGATTGCGAGCCATGTGCAACATGACTTCATTGACTTAAGATCGTAAGCGCAGTATGCATATTTATCTGCAGGTCCCGCCTGCACTTTCGTAAGATTTACATCGATAAAGGTTGGACGAAGTTGAAACCAGACTCTATCTGGAGAAGAGGACATTCTTTGACAAGAGTCTTGGCTGACTCTAACGGGTGTATTGTTGTCCATGAAGCCGATATACTCACCGTCAACAGTGCCACATTTTCGCTTTAGTTCAAAGTGATTCTTTTGATCTGAAAGAGGGAATCCGCTTACGAGATTGTTATAATCACCTTCTTTTTTTGAATGACTAAAATCGTATCTCGGTTGTTGAATTAACTTATCCCCGCGATAGATCATTGGTAATAATCGGCGAATGTCTCCGCGGCTATTGTCCAACTTAATAAGTAGTTCGTTTTGAATTTTGCGCTTCGCACTCTTATCCACTTTCTCATCTTCCGCTCCCCAGTCTATATCGAGGTTAGAGCGCTTTAATCCTGTAAGGTCATATACCGCCACTTTGTTTTCTCTTTCCTCTTCCGGTTCATGCACCCATATCGTAAACGCCAGCGGCCATTTGCCATCCAGCTTAAAGAATTCATTGCTCGTTACGATAAAGCCGCTGTGGTACTTAAACTGTGCATCCCATTTCTTGCGAAAGGCTGCGTAAGTAGGTCGCGGTATCAGCCAGCTTGTCGGCGTAAAGATCATCACCACGGGTCTCAGCGCATCGTTGTTGCTGTGCTGCCATTGTGCAATGTTCATGATCTGCCCGAGGAAGCCCAGGTAACGTTCTTTGCCGGCATCACTACCAGTAAGTTCCAGTATACTTTCATCAATCCCATATTCCGCTTCCTTGTCTTCCCGCGCTTTCACATTTTCATCGGTGTTCTTGTAGGGCGGGTTGAGCAGAAAGGCAATGGGCTTATCGAGCTTAATGTTTTTCAGTTGCAGTTCCTTCGTTAGCTCTGCCATGTAATCGGCAGCGTTACGGTCGAGGAAGTTTAGCCCTTTATTTTCAGAAGTCTTGGGGATAATGGTAAACCCGGTATCGAGATGAAACGGGTCGGCACGCATACGCCGCTCAATGATGCGCAGCAGGTCGGGTTGTAGTTCCGATACAATTTTGTGCTTCAGCTTTCCGCGCCAGCTACTTACTAAGTTGCCGCTTCCGCCCGCCGGGTCAAAGACGATGTAGTCTTCATTGATGTTGCCGGGGAAATGATGCTTCGCAAACCAAAGTGCAAAGCGGGAAAGATTGGCATCGGTAAAAAAGATGCCATGCTGTTTTACATATTCAGGGTCAATCTTCGCCAGCACTTCATCAAAGCGACTGAAGTAATAATCAACCGTGAGCCCTGATCCTTCGTTGGTAAAGATGTACTGCGTTTCTACAAATCGCTCAAACTCTTTCAAGTGTTTTGTAGGAACCGGTATGGCATCAGAGAATCGTTTACCACTAAATCCGGTGATGCGCACTTCACCATGCTCGTTAGTGGAGGCATGAGAAGTAATGTCCCAATAGGGAATCATGGTATAGAAAGCATGTACCGCTTCGATGGGCGAATGAAACATACTCTTCAACCGTTCAATGACCAGAATGAAATTGTGCTTATTCACTTGCAACCTGTCGCTGTCAAGGTTCCTTAGCAGTTTCAGTATTTCATGGCTTTCTATCGTATAACTTTTGCCCCCTGTAAATGCGTCGTCTTTAAAGTCGGACGGAATGAGCCAATATTGCGCAGCTTTGATGATCTCGTTACGTGCGGGAACTGGAGTTTTCCTGGCGTTTTCCCTTCCTGCAACATTAGGTGCTTTTTGTGCTTCGATGGTCTTTGAAAGAATCACTGCATATTCAGGCAGGTCTTTTAGCTTCCAGACACCGCAGAAGTTGTGGGCAATCACCATAATGGTATTGTAAGCCAGTCCAAACTTCCGCGAGTAGTGTAGTGCTTGATAAAATCCTTCTACCCATTGGCTATATTCACTTTTGCTTTCTACAATCAGCTGCCCTTCAATGTAAACGTCCGCACCCGCAGCCTTACTTTCTATTCTAAATTTTTCTTTAAAAAGCTTAGCAAACAATGGATAAAGCAGAGGGCGCTTTGCATCTTCATTGTCATTGCTCTTTATATACCGCGCGATCTGATCTAATTCATCGGCAAAGGATGGCTGGGCTGGCATTTATAGTGATTATTGTATCGAAAGATATTGACATTGTGTTTGAATTGCAAGCGTTTTACATGCATCTGGCAAAAAATCAACAGTGAAAGAGCATCGCTCGCGCACGTTACCTGCGGCACCCTTAGCGGCTCGGGGCAGGCTAATCCCTCCCGGAGGGGATAGTTGTTACTTCCGCTTGGTCTGCCCCCTTTGGAGGGGGATGTGTGTAAGCCTTTTGTGTTGGCAGGGGGAGGACGTTAATCAACTCCTCCTTCTGGTTCCCGCGCCTCAATCCATTGTTCAATAGCGTTAGCAACTCCTCCAATCTGTTCAAGCACCTCCTTGTCCGTAAAACGTAGTACGTTGTAGCCCGACGCCTTTAGGTCAGCGTCCTTCTTTTCATCCTTCTCAGCAACTTCCTCTAAGCTATGCGTAGATCCGTCTAACTCGATAATAAGCTTCAGATCAGCACAGAAGAAGTCGGCAATGTAGTTAAGAACAGGTCGTTGCCTTTTAAAGTTATAGCCTTTCATCATGCCAGCCTTCAATACATATTTCCACAAACAGGCTTCTGCTTTGGTACCGTTTGTCCGGAGGCTACGGGCAAGGGGTTTGAGTTTTCGGTTGTAGTTATGATTCATTGCTGTGAGATTTACTTTCAGATATTGCTTTTCCCGTTCGGGTTATGTCTTCTTTCATCCTCCCCCGCTGGCGCACACTACCCACACATGCCCCCTCCCGGAGGGGGACAGGTTTTCCTTTTTCCTCCCCCGCTCGCGCACGTTATCCCCCGCACACCCCCTCAGTGAGGGGGACAGTTTTTTCTTCCCGCTTGGTCTGTCCCCCTTTGGAGGGGGAGGACGTTATAGTTTTCTCCTCCCCCGTTAGCGCACGTTACCTCCGGCACCATTCGCTGCTCAGGGCAGGCTAAATCCTCCCGGAGGGGGACAGGTTTTCCTTTTTCCTCCCCCGCTGGCGCACACTACCCACACACGCCCCCTCCCAGAGGGGGACAGGTGGTGTTTCCTTTTTCCTCCCCCGCTGGCGCACACTACCCACACACGCCCCCTCCCAGAGGGGGACAGGTG